>Ga0233426_10000859_pt1 | contig 30148 bp, 23 predicted proteins | sample SI_118_April2016_6_FD_179875 | JGI IMG/M metagenome (GOLD analysis project Ga0233426, IMG submission 179875) | Seawater microbial communities from Saanich Inlet, British Columbia, Canada - SI_118_April2016_10_MG | ecosystem: Environmental > Aquatic > Marine > Inlet | place: Canada: British... | reverse complement strand
GGTTATTGCGATAGGGATCACCTCTTCCCATTCCGAACAGAGAAGTTAAGCCTATCAGCGCAGATGGTACTGAGTAAAATCGGGAGAGTATGTCGCCGCCCTTTTTAAGCCCTTTCTATTTTTTAGAGGGGGCTTTTTTTGGGTCTTGTTTTTTCCATTACGGAACAATTTTTGCTCATATTTACAGATTAGTATTTGTATCTTTTTGACTTAAATTCAATACCTGTTTGCTATGAAGAAGTTTTTACATTTTTTTTGGATTTTTCCTTTTATCCTTTCTATCGTATTTTATACTCCAGAAGCAGCTCACTCCAATCAAAGTGGAGCGCCACAAGGTAAGACAGGTTCTCCTGGCGATGGTTTTAATACGTGTAACAACTGCCACTCTGGTCCCAATGCTTCCCTTGAAGATGCCATTGAAATTAATTTTGGCGACGGGACTTTTGAAGTTGTTAACGACGAACAGCACGAATTAACCTTATTTTTATACACTGAAAGTGAAGCTACTTATGGCTTTCAATTAGTTGCAGAAGATGTAAGTGGCACATCTGTTGGTGAGTTTATTTTAACGGATGTATCGAAGACTCAACTCTCGGGTAATTATTTAACACACACGCAAGAAGGTTCTACTTTTGAAGATGATGAGGGCGTTTGGTGGGATGTTATCTGGCAAGCTCCTTCAGATTTTGAGGGTGCAGTAACGTTTTATGCCGCAGGTATTATAGCCAATCAAAGTGGAACAAATAGTGGCGATAAGTTACTCACGACCAATTATACCATACAAGTTATTTCCGATGTTGTTGTGATCCCAGGTTGTACAGATCCATTGGCTCTAAATTTTAATCCTTTTGCTACAGATGATGATGCTTCGTGTGAGTATGAAACCGAAGATGGTATTTATATTATGGGACAAGTTGCAGATGTTTTTACTTGTGATGGGGTTTTCTTAGATTCGGGAGGTGCAGAAGAAGATTTTATATTGGGTGAAAGTAGTGTAATTCATCTTTATCCTGATGAAGATGGTGCTTCAGTTCAATTATTTTTTGAAGAATTCGATTTAGGTTTTTTTGGCAATATGACTATTTATGACGGTGAAGAAGTGGGAAGCCCAATTTTAGTAGGAGCTTTGCAATCTGAGTTGTTAGGTCAGACATTTACAGCCAGTGAGAGCAATGAATCAGGCTGCTTAACTATTGAATTTAACCATAATCCTCTCGAAACCGCCGCTGGATGGAAAGGATTCATTAGTTGTGTTACTTATGGAGTTTGTTTTGGTTTTGAAGCAGATGTTCTTACTACGTTTGAATCTGAAGAAGGTTCTTCCGATGCCTCAGCTGAAGTAAACTTAATCTTAGGAAATGCACCTTTCGACATTATTTGGTCTACTGGAGAAACTTCGAATTCCATCTCGGACTTAAGTCAGGGAACTTACTCGGTTTCTATTACCGATTTTGAGGGTTGTTTCACTGAATTATCTTTCGATATTATAGTTGATCCAGAAGAATACATTATGGGAGAACTGATTGATTTAACTACCTGTAATGGTATTTTATACGATTCTGGTGGGCCTGAGGGATCTTTCCAAGCCAACGAAACTTCTTTTATTCGAATATATCCCGCAGTAGAGGGTGATGCAGTTCAGCTCACTTTCGAAGAATTTGATATAGGGTTTGCAGCTACGATGACTATTTACGACGGTGTTGGAACAGCAAGCCCCATCTTATCAGCAGGTTTTGACGATGATTTTTTAGGTGAAGTTTTCGTAGCAAGTCAAGACAATTCTTCGGGCTGTTTGACCATTGCTTTCGAATCTTTTTTTGGTTTTGAGATAAGTCCAGGTTGGAAAGCTTCCATTAGTTGTTTTGATTATGTTATTTATGGCTGTCTGGATCCGGAAGCCTTTAATTACAATGCTTTAGCAGAGGAAGATGGACCTTGTTTTTATGCACCAGGTTGTACTTCTGCTTTATTTGTAGAGTATTTTACACAGGGTTTTGAAGCAGACACAGACGACGGTTCTTGTTTAACTATTTTGGAAGATGATTGCACAAATCCAGAGGCTTTAAACTTTAATCCGGATGCTACATTTAACCTTGATGTTGACCCTTGTGTTTTTGATTTAGCGCTTTGGGAATGTGGTATGCACTTCAAAGATGAGCGCGACGGAACTTCTTATGGGTCTGTATTGATTGGTGAAAGCTGTTGGATGACTGAAAACTTAAATTATACCAGTTCCGAAACCAATACCACTCCAATAAATGGAGGTGTAACCACTCAGTTGTCTGATGGGTTTATTTATACAGGTGAAAACAGTTACAATTCAACCACAAATGGTCGGTATTATTCTTGGGAAGCAGCAGCAGCAGCAGTACCTTATTCTTGGCACTTGCCTGGGGTAAATGAACTCGAATCTCTGTTCTTTAACTTCACGGCTTTTGACCATCAGATGTCTGGTTCCTCTGGTTTTAATCATCAAATGTCTGGAGGTTTAACGAACGAGAATGGACTGGTTAACTTTTTAAATCAAGGCTCAACTACATGGTTTTGGTCAGACAATGAAGATGATGAGGGAAATGCTATGGCTTTAACCATGATTCAAACAAGTATAAACCCTAGTTTCGATTTTATACCAAAAACCTTTGGTCTTAGTATTAGAGCGGTTTTTGGTTTTCCGGAAGGAACCATTTTAGGCTGTACAGATGAAGATTATATTGAGTATAACGAGCTAGCTACTACTGATGATGGCTCCTGTGTTGTGGTTGCCATTGAAGGGTGTACAGACGAAACAGCTTTAAATTACAGTTCTATTGCTACTATAGACGATGATTCTTGTATTCCTATTATAGAAGGATGTATGGATGTTACCTATGCAGAATACAATAGTGAAGCTACTGTAAACGATAATTCTTGTGAAATACTCGCTGTGTTTGGCTGTACAGACTTAGATGCTCAAAATTACGATGAACTAGCCAATGTAGATGATGAAACCTGTATAGCGCATATTCTGGGTTGTACGGATGATGCTTTTGCAGAGTACAACTCAGAAGCTAGTTTAGATGATGGGTCTTGTTTTACTACTGCTATACTAGGTTGTACAGATATTAGTGCATTTAACTACAACAGTGCGGCTAATGTAGACGACAATTCCTGTCTACCTTTTTTACAAGGATGTACAGATCTTAATTTTGTAGAATTCAATGCCTTGGCAAACATAGACGACGGCTCTTGTTTGATACAAGTTGTTTTGGGTTGTACCATAGATTATGCACTCAATTATTCTGAAGCAGCAAATACAGACGACGGATCTTGCCAGGTAGAGGGTTGTACGAACGATTTATTTGTGGAATTTGATGAGAATGCAAACATCGACAATAACACCTGTTCTATAGTTGCCATTTACGGCTGCACTAATAATTTGTATGTAGAGTTTTTTCCACCTGCAAATTCGGACGATGAATCTTGTCTTACTCTTATTGTAATGGGATGTATGAATTCCGATTATATTGAATATAGTGCAGACGCGAATGTTGATGATGGATCTTGTGAGAATTTAGGACTACTCGGATGTACAGATACTATGTATCTTGAATATAATTTGGAGGCTGTTGTGGATGACAACTCCTGTGAAACTCTTATTGTTTATGGATGTATGAACATTACTTATTTAGAATTTAACGAAGAAGCCAATACAGACGATGAAACCTGTACTACAATTAGGTTGGAGGGATGTACAGACGCTTCGTATTTAGAATACGATGTGCTCGCTAATTTTGACGACGGATCTTGCCTTTATATTGTTTTTGAAGGCTGTACCGATTCGCTCTATTTAGAATTTAATCCAAACGCCAACCTAGACAATGGTATGTGTACCACACTTGTTGTTTTTGGTTGTACCGATGTACTGGCCTTTAACTACAATGAACTTGCAAATACAGACGATGAATCTTGCGAACTTATTGTTGTAGGTTGTATGGATCCTAACTTTTTAGAGTACAATGGTTTTGCAAATACAGAAGATAACTCGTTGTGTAATACTCCGGTCGTTTTTGGCTGTACTGATCCAGAGGCTATAAATTACAATTCTAATGCAAATACAGACGATGAATCTTGTATACTGAGTTTAGTGGAAATCACCTATATTGGAATTGCAGATGGTGGTGTTCTATTTACACCTATTGTACAAGGTTTAGGTTTAGAGTACGAATTGTTTTGGACGTTCGGAGATTTCACTCTCTCCACAGATTCAACGCCAACTGTATTCTTTCCAGAAAATGGAACTTATGAAATAACACTTACTGTAAACAATGCTTCCATAGAAGTAACCACAAGTATTTTTGTAGATATTATAAATGCGGTAATTGGACTTGGTGAGTTATCAGCTTCGAAACAAATAGTTAGGCTTACTTATTTAGATCTAATGGGTAGAGCTGTAGAATTTGAAAGGCTTTTGCCCAATCAGATTTATATTAAAAGAGTTCTATACGACAATGGATCGGTTGATTATCAAAAAATATTTAAATAGAATTAAATTATAGCCAAAAAAAAGACCGTCCTAAAACGGTCTTTTTTTTGAATACTCTTTTCTATAATTTTAAGTTTTTTGCTTTTTCTTTTTTGCAGCTGGAAACAATATATTGTTTAAAATTAACCGATACCCTGTAGAGTTTGGGTGCAACTCTAATTCGGTAGGAGGATCGCCAACTCTATGTTGGTAATCTTCTGGGTCGTGTCCGCCATAAAAAGTCCACATTCCTTTTCCTAACTTCCCATGGATGTATTTGGCTTCGTTTGCACTCTTGTTTTCGCCCATAATAAGAACTCCAGATTTTATAAGATCCTTATTAAATGCTGTTGTTTGTCCCATAAAACCAGGGATTATTTGACTGTGATTTTGGCAAAGCATGGTTGGCACCGGATCCCATTTTGCAGAGAATTCAAATAAGGTAAAAAAGTCTTGACTTTTAGGTACTTTTCGGTCTTTGGTAACATCAATATCTGAGAATTCGTAAATATTTGGATTTCCAATAAGTTGAAAGTCTTTAAACGCAATACTTTTAGAAAAGTCTAATTCTTGTTGAGCATTTGCACTTCTTTGATCTCCATCAAACATGTACTCACAGATGTCTGTTTTTTCAGCAGCCAAGGCAATATCGTAGCTGTCTGTAGCAGAGCACATAGCAAACAAAAAGCCACCACCAGCTAAAAACTCCTTTATACGTAGTGCAACAGCTCGTTTTTGATCAGAGACTTTAGAAAAGCCTAAATCGCTAGCATCTTTCTCAAAGTTCCTTTTTTGTTCTATATACCAAGGTGCATTTTTAAAGGAAGCATAAAATTTACCGTATTGCCCCGTAAAATCTTCATGGTGTAAGTGAAGCCAATCGTAAAGAGGAAGTAAGTCACTCAGTATTTCCCGATCGTAAATGATGTCGTAGGGAATTTCTGCGTAGGTAAGAACCATGGTTACTGCATCATCCCAAGGCAGGTTTCCTTCGGGCGAATACACGGCAACTTTAGGAGCTTTTTCCAGTTTTATAATATCGGTATTGCTTTCTGGGTGAGCCAACTCAAGTTGGATCTGCGCCTTATAAGCATCGGTAATAATTTCGTAGGAAACTCCTCGAATTATACATTCTTTTTCTATCTGACTCCTGTTTTTAATTAAAAAACTGCCCCCTCTGTAATTAAGAAGCCAGTCTACAGTTTCCTCATTTTCTAAGGTCCAAAAAGCAATTCCATACGCTTTTAAATGATCTTTTTGAGATGCTTCATCCATCGGAATTAGGATGTAAGAGGCTTGTATATAGCTGCTCAGTAATAGTAAACCAAAAAGTAATTTAAAAGGGTGAATCATCATAATCATCATCACTTTGTTCGCCAAAAGCGTCGTTAGCATTCATTTTTGAGGTAAATTCTGTTGCGTAGCCCTCATCAGTTTCTAGGTTAGAGAACTGTGCCAGGTGCCCCGTAAATTTTAATCGAATATTATCGAGTCCACCATTCCGGTGTTTCGCAATTATAAATTCGGCTTGACCTTCACATGGAGTCGCGTCGTCGTCGTCCCATTCTGTTAAACCGTAATATTCTGGTCTAAAAATAAAACTCACAATATCTGCATCTTGCTCAATTGCTCCAGATTCACGTAAATCGGATAGTAAAGGCCTCTTACTACCTCCACGAGTTTCTACCGCTCTACTTAACTGTGATAAGGCAATAACGGGAACGCTCAGTTCTTTTGCGATGCTTTTTAACGATCTGGATATCGTAGAAATTTCTTGTTCTCTATTTCCCTTGCTGTCTCCACCGGCTGTCATGAGCTGTAAGTAATCAATAATAATAACTTCCACATCGTGCTGAGCAACCAAACGTCGACACTTTGCTCTAAGATCAAATACCGACAATGCAGGAGTATCGTCTATAAATAGAGGTGCCTTTTCTAAGTTTTTTATTTTGGCGTGTAGTTGTTGCCATTCGTAATCTTCCAATTTTCCTTTTCTTAATTTCTCCGAAGACAATCCTGTTTCGGAAGAAATTAAACGTGTAATTAATTGTATCGAAGACATCTCTAAAGAAAATACAGCCACCGCTTTTTTTGAATCTACGGCAATGTTTCGTGCCATAGACAACACAAAGGCTGTTTTACCCATTCCCGGACGCGCTGCTAAAATAATTAAATCGGAGGGTTGCCATCCTGAGGTAACCACATCTAGTTTCGTAAAACCCGTTGCTACACCACTCAAACCTTCTTGCTTAGAAATGTGTTCTATACGCTCTATTGCCGATTTTACTAGCGATTGAGCAGAATCGTAATTTTTCTTAATATTGCCATTTGCAATTTCAAACAATTTTGCCTCTGCCTTATCCAATAGGTCTAAAACATCACTGCTTTCGTCATAGGCATCGTTTATAATTTCGCTAGAAACACGTATTAGTGAGCGTTGTATGTGTTTTTGTACTATAATTCTTGAGTGAAACTCGATGTGTGCCGAAGAGGATACTTTTTGAGTAAGATTGGCAATTCCAAAATCACCTCCACAAAGCTCCAAATGTCCGCTCTTTCTTAATGATGTAGAAACCGTAAGCATGTCTATAGGTTGCGATTCTGCAAATAGATTTTTTATGGCACTGTATATTTCTCGGTGTGCATCTTTGTAAAAGCATTCTGCATCTAATATATCGATCACATCGTTTAGTGCATTTTTATCGATCATTAAAGCCCCTAAAACAGCTTCCTCCAAATCAACTGCTTGAGGAGGGAGCTTTCCTTGCTCCAAGCCAATTACATTCCCTTTTGCTTTAAAAGAGCTATTGGGAGATTTGGGTTTAGCTTCTGCCATAATTTGTTTATTCTAGAGTTAAAATACAAGCTCAAATTTAAGTCCTTTTGGAATACCATTCTAGGCTGTTCATAATTAATTTAAAATTTATAGATATATTTTTTGATCGGTTTTTGTTTTAATTTGATTTCTATATATTTGAACGAACAAAAAGATGATGAAATGAAAAAGTATTTAGGTTATTTAGCCATAGTTTTAAGTGTATGTATTGTTTCTTGTGATAAGGAAACAGACGAAATTGGTGGAGAAGGTGGTGGAGCTAGTACTGACGTATTCGGCTGTACAAATGAAGATGCTTTAAATTATGATGCTACTGCAACGGTAGATGATGGTTCTTGTGAGTACAATGTGCCGGATGTATACGGCTGTACAAATGAAAATGCTATAAATTATGATGCCACTGCAACTTTAGATAACGGCTCTTGTGAGTATTCTATCTCCTATTTAGCAAGTGGCGATTGGACTGTCTCTCATATAGAGTACGATACCGAAATCGATTTATCCATTATTGATGTGTCAATTTTAGATGCTATTTCGCCTTTAATTTCAACATTTATTTCTACCATTGGTCTTATTCCAGTTGAGGGAGAGGCAGACGATGCTGGTATGTATTCCATAAGTATGAATAATACTTATACAAGTGATTTAGCTTTTACGACTGAACCAATTTCAATACTTAGTTTCGAGATTCCTGGAGTGCCCATTAATTTACCATCCAATGGAAGCTGGTCTTTGCAGAACAATGAAGAAGAAATTGTATTTATTGATGAAACTACTGGTGCACAACAATTGTATGAAATTACAAACCTAACAGAAGAGTTTGCTTTACTGCGAGGAGTTCTTGTTATTTCTCAAGAAATACCGCTTTTGGGTTTATACGAATTTGAAATAGAGTTAGAACTTACATTAGAGAAGTAAGATCTTATTTTTTAAGATACAAAAACGGTGGTTTGAAATGACCGCCGTTTTTTTTCTATGCTTAAATGTTTATTTATTCTTATCAGTAGTGTTTTGTATGTCCTGAATAGTTTGAGCCTTTTAAACATAACTGATGCTAATTTCTTCTGTTTGTTTAGAGCGTTTCTTTCTAAAAAACAAGCCCTGTAATTAAATTGAAAATCAAAAAAAAGCCCGTTTCTTAGGAAACGGGCTTTTGTGTTGAGTTAAAGATTCTAGTTCTTTAGGATACTCTTGGTGATTTTATCCTGCGAAGTCTCTATTGTAATAAAGTAAATACCGTTAATCAACGAGGCTAATGAAAGCTGAGAATTAGCTCCATTCATGGTCGTTGTTAAAACTGATTTCCCTAGGATGTTACTAATTGTAATAGTTGCAAGTTCGCTATTATTAGCGAGGTTTACGTTAATTAAATTACGTGTAGGATTAGGGTAAATACCAAAGTCTGCGGTTGATGTTTTAATTTCTTCTGCCGCTAAACTTTCAAATCCATCAATAGGAACCGTCATAAATACAATACTGTTTTCAGTAATAGGATCTTCATCTCCCTGCAAGTTTAACCCAGGGTAAATGTCACTTTGGTAGGTTAAGTATACGTTGTCGTTAACTATATTAGAAATACATCCGTACACGCCTTCTTGCAAAGGATTGCCTTTTAAAGGATCTGTAGTTTCCGTCATTAAATCGTAAGGAGTAGACCAGGTTACACCAGCATCTTGAGAACGCATAATGTATTGGTGGCGGTAGTGTTCTAGGAAAATCTCGTCATTGTAGTTTCCAATGTCAATTTGTTCCTGGTAGAAATACTCAATTATGGAAGAATAAATTAAGTAAATATCGCCATTATCTGCAACGGCAGAGCTTGGGAAGCTGGTAAGTGATTTACCATAATAAGCTACAAGAAGTGAAGAGTCTTCTTCACTCACCTGAATATCTAGTGTGTCGTTGCCATTTGCATCAGTAACACCAGCAATTACTTCTTCGGTTTGTGTAAGTTCATTCCAGTAAGCCAATCCATCAGAAAGTATGTAGTACGAATAGGCACCTTCTTCGTCGCCTTCATCGTTCGAATTAGTATACTCCATTAAGCCGTAAAAGATATGTGCATTCCCGTCATCATCAAGAGAAAGACTGAACGATTGGTCAGAGTTTTCAATATAACCGTCAGTTTCTGGAAAGCTTGTAGAGTCTACAGTAATGCTATCATTAAACATCGGAATTGGGTGTTCTTTTACGATGGTCTTAGTCCAGGTAGTTCCATTGTCTATAGATTTCATTAAAATAACGTCTGTCCAAGGGCCTCCAAGTACAAAGGCTACCGTATTTCCTTTTACGTCTAAAGCATACGCGTCTCCTCCGAATCCTGGGTAAAAGTCAGAGCCAATTTCATCAAATAACAAATCAACAATATCGAAGGTTTCGCCACCATCTTGAGAACGTGAGTAGGAAATATAATTATCTATAGATGAGCCTACAGGATCTGACAAATTATAAGAATGGGAAATAATATGAATGCTTTGACCGTCTTCACCACTAACCTTCATTCTTGGCCAACCGTTGCCTAGAATTACAGCTCCATCACTATTAGGAAGTAAAGATTCGGACCAATCACCGGATCCTTTTTCAGTTCTTGAAGCTATTGTAGTAGATAATCCTTCTGCAGTAGTCGGCCGGTGACTTGAAATAAGCTCTCCTCCGTTAAGTCCTGCAATAGAAGGCCATCCAGTTCTTTCTGCCTCTACTCTAGTAGCGGGCATTTCCATCCAGCTAGTGCCATCGTAGTAGTTGTAACCTGTACCTCTGTTTGGAAAATTCGATTGAGCATCTGGACTCATGGTCCAGGTAGCAGAAATGGTATTGTCTTGGTGAACAAACAACCTGTTTTGAACAGAACTGTTGGTTTGTAAATCGTAATACGTAGTACCAATTACCTCTTCAGACATTCCATTGCTAAAAAGAGTGTATTCTGAAGCTGTGGGTGCATAATCGACTCTACTAGTATGCAAGTTTACCTGAGCTTCCTCTTTCTTGGCTTTAATTATTTTGTGTGCCTGTTTTAAATGGGTAGGTATTATTTGACGTTTACTTTGCGCTTGCACATTGGCTGCTATAAGCAGAGCCAATGAAGAAAATAATAGTTTTTTCATAAATTTTTTTTTTAATTGAGACTAAATTATATAAAAATTAGGTAAGGCAAAGTAAATTTTACTTTTTTTAATATTAATTTAATTTCGAATGGTATTTAAGCTTAAAATTAACTAAGGCTTGATTTTTTCGTATTTTAGCAGGCTAATTTTAAGTTATGAATAAGATATTAATTGCCAACCGAGGAGAAATTGCTCTTAGAATAATGCGTTCTGCAAAAGAAATGGGAATTAAAACTGTGGCTGTTTACTCTGAGGTCGATCGAGTTTCGCCACATGTTTTGTATGCAGACCAGGCTGTTTGTTTAGGGCCTGCAGCCTCCAGCAAATCCTATTTGTTAGGGGATAAAATAATTTCTTTTTGTAAAGAATTAGGGGTAGATGGAATTCATCCTGGATATGGCTTTTTATCTGAAAATTCAGAATTTGCTAAAAAGGTAAGCGAAGCAGGAATTCAGTTTATAGGTCCATCACCTAAAGCCATGGAGTTAATGGGCGATAAACTATCGGCAAAAGCAGTTGTAAAGGACTACAATATCCCAATGGTTCCGGGTACCGATCAGGCTATCGAAGATATAGACGCAGCAAAAAAAATAGCGCAAGAAATTGGCTTTCCAATTCTTATTAAAGCTTCTGCCGGTGGTGGAGGTAAAGGGATGCGGATTGTAGAAAGACTTGAGGATTTTGAGGAGCAAATGAATTTGGCTGTAAGTGAGGCCATTTCTTCTTTTGGAAATGGAGCCGTCTTTATTGAGAAATACGTTGCCTCTCCAAGACATATTGAAATTCAAGTCTTAGCAGATACTCATGGAAACGTAGTGCATTTATTTGAAAGAGAATGTTCCATTCAACGTCGTCATCAAAAAGTAATTGAAGAAGCTCCATCATCTGTACTAAGCCCAGAATTAAGAGCCAAAATGGGTAAATGTGCTGTAGACGTTGCTAAGTCCTGTAATTACGTTGGGGCGGGTACTGTTGAGTTTTTACTAGATGAAAATCATAATTTCTATTTCTTAGAAATGAATACCCGATTGCAGGTAGAACATCCGGTTACCGAAATGATTACCGGGCTAGATTTAGTTAAGCAACAGATCTTAATTGCACGTGGCGAAAAACTATCTTTTGTTCAAGAAGATTTATCTATTTCAGGTCATGCTATGGAGGTGCGCGTATATGCAGAAGATTCTAAGAATAATTTTTTACCCGATATAGGTACGCTAACTACCTACAAACGACCTGGAGGAATTGGCGTTCGAGTAGACGATGGATTTGAAGAGGGAATGGAGATTCCTATTTATTACGATCCAATGATTTCTAAACTTATTACACATGGAAAGGATCGGAATGAGGCAATACAAAGAATGAGTAGAGCTATAGAGGATTATAAAATTTCAGGAATTCAGACCACCTTAGAGTTTGGTGCTTTTGTAATGCAGCAAAAAGCCTTTGTTTCTGGTAACTTTGATACACATTTTGTAAACAAGCATTTTGAGCCGAGTTTACTCGCAAAACCCTCTAAAGAGGAGCTAGAGATTGCTGCTTGGTTTGCCGCTAAATTGTTTAGTGAGCATAAGGAATATAAGGTAGTTAGTACACTAAGCTCTGCATCTAATTGGAAGAAAAATAGAAACTAATGGCAAAAAAAACAAACCCAAATTCGGTTTCTATTTTAAATCGTAAAGCACGTTTTGAGTACGAACTTCTAGAGTTTTTTACTGCTGGTTTACAACTTCAGGGTACTGAGATAAAATCGTTGCGCGAAGGAAATGCAAACTTAGCCGAAGCCTATTGTTACGAAAAAGAGGGCGAAGTTTGGGTAACTGGAATGTTTATAGCCGAATACAGTTACGGCTCCTATCTTAATCACACTCCTAAACGTTTGCGTAAGTTGTTACTTAACAAAAAGGAAATTAAAACCATAGCAGAAGCTTTGCAAGATGTTGGCGTTACCATTGTGCCATTAAAGTTGTTTGTAAACCCTAAGGGTTGGGCTAAAATAGACATTGCTTTAGCACGTGGTAAAAAATTACACGACAAAAGACACGATTTAAAAGCGAAAGACGATAAGAGGCTAATGGATCGAGCTATGAAAGATTTTAATTAAATTTTAGCCGGCTTGTTTTACCAATCTTTTTAACCAATGCGCCGGAAGTGTAGGGCAGGTGTCTAGTTTACCAAACCACTTGTATCGGTTTTTAGCTATAAAAGTGTAAAAACCATCTCTGATAAACTTTGGAATCAAAAAAAAGAGGCCAACTGTTTTATAAAGGCCCCCTAATAAAAGAATGCTTTTTAGAATTGCAGTAGATTTTGTGTGCGTTTTTTCTTTGTAGACCAATACAATAGAATTCATCGATTTAAATTCAGATTCGTTTGAGATGAATCCAATTTTAAAGAGCTCATTTTTGTCTCTGTCAATCAGAAATTTCATACTTCTATTACACATGATACAGTGCCCATCGAAATAGAGTATTGCGTTGTTTTTTATTTTAGCAGCGATACCTTGGTGTATTGAATAGATTTGTCTTCAAATAGAACTTCAACAAAATAGAGCCCACTTGTAAACTCAGATAAATCGAACGTGGAACGGGCAAAGTTTCTTTGTATTTCGGATCCGTTTGTTGTGTAAATTGTAGTACTGAATATGGTTTTATCCGATTGAATATTAAATGTGTTTTTAGATGGATTCGGAAAAATTGACAAAGGAGTAGCATTTAATTCGAGTGTCGAAAATTCATTTAATTCTCCTCCCCAAAGTAAATGTAAGCCCCCGGTGTAAACACCTATTAACAGGTCGTTCCATCCGTCGTTGTTTAAATCGAAAACAGCAGGGGCTGTCTTTATACTTTTAGAATACAGGCGCATAGAATCCGAAACGAGTTCAAAAGTTCCGTTTAAATTGCCGTCAATTGTAGTGTAATGATACAGAAGTCCTTTTTCGGTTCCCACAAAAAGTTCGTAGCCATTATCGCTGTCAGTTACCGTTGGAGTTGTATATGCAGTATTGTAAATTAGGTCAGTTAGGTTTATATTTCCCAGTGATTCGTTTACTAAAACAAATTCTGCTTGGTTTACATCTCCTTGATTTTCGTAGTAAAAAATAGCTCCTTGTCTAGAGCCTATTATAAGGTCCAAATCTTCATCTCTATCTAAATCTATTAAAAAAGGAGAAGCAAAACCACCCACATCAATATCAAAGTAATTTATGGTGTTTACTACAAAATAGGACTCATTATTGGTTGGGATATTTTTTAACAAGTGTATTTCTCCGTTGGAATCTCCAACAATCATGTCTTGGTCTCCGTCGTTGTCTAGATCGCCAAAAGTAGGGATGATGTTGTTCTCAAAATTGAGTAAGCCTAAATTGGAAAAGTCGTCTGTGATCCATTCAAAAACCGGTGCAGAGGTATCTCCTGAGTTTTCATCAGGGTCTGTTCCTATGTTTTTGTACAAAGCGAGTTGCGAATTAAAGTTTCCACCATCAATATAATAGCCATAATTCGCTACAATTAAATCCATTAATCCATCCGAGTTGTAATCAAAAAAAACTGGGTGTGCACCAGAGCCAACCTCGATCATTTCGTCTAACAACACATCTTTTTGAACCAAATTTAAGCTTACCTCCTCGTTTGGCGACACATTTTCGTAAAACCAAATGTTCTCAAAGTTATGAGATACATTGTTTCCGTTTGGTGTTACTATTAGATCTTTCTTCTGATCGTTGTTTAAGTCGAAAAAGTAGGCTGCTGGAAACTTAGTAAGCGATACACTCGTTTCGTAAGTTGGGAAATTAATGTCTTGAGCAATCATAAGTGCTTCGTTAGATGGGGCACTGTTTTCTAACATAACCAAATTGTCAAAGGTTACATCACCTAAAAGAAGTTCAAAGTAAGAGTCTGCATTTAAATCTAAAGCCGTTACCGTTGAGCCAGAATGTTTTGCACCCTTTTGATGACTTGCGCTTTTTTTTGCACAATCGTTAAGCGTAACTGAATTGTCGGAAAAATTTTCGCTAAAATCACCCCAGCAATCGTCTTCTAAAGCATAGGTAAGACTGTCGCAGAAACCAAACTCTTCATCAGAATTGTTTTTATGCCATTCCACATTACTACCGATGATACTAAAGGTTAAAATATCCAGATCTCCATCAAAATCGATGTCTCCTATATGTGGGATGTCTACAGAACTTACATATAAATTTGTAGGGCCAGATCCTCGATCGGTTAAAATAGTGCCCATCAGCTCAAAACTTAATTCCTCAGAATCGATTAAATTTTTGAAAACTCGAACCCCGCCGTTGTGAGAAGTGAAAATATCCATCTGCCCATTACAGTTGTAATCTCTTAGTAAAACCCAATCTTCGAGTGAAGGGAATAGGGCATTGTATTCTGGAGCATAATGATAATCTACTAATCCGAGGGTTCCTTTGTTAATAAAACAGTTTAGTTGATCACCATTTTTATCAAAAATGATTAAATCTAAAATACCGTCTTTATTCAAATCGATAGGAGAGAGTTGAGGTACATTTGCACCACCTGCCCATGGATTAACGAGGTCAACATCATTTTTTACCACCCTTATGTCTTGAGTTTGATAAAAAGACTGTTGTGCAAAGCTTTGAAAATAGCTAAAAAAGAGTGCTAAAACAGGAATAAGGTACTTCATAATAGTATGTAAAATCAATGATTCAGCTAAATTACAAGAATTGTGCCTTAGGATACATATAATAAACATAAATAAATTGGTATTTTTTTATTGAAAGTTTATATTTGTCAGCCCTAAATAAAGGACTCTAAACTAAATAAATATGCGTAACAAAGGATTTACTAAATTTATAGCTGTCGTATTCGCTTTAATCTGTGTATACCAGTTGGCCTTTACTTGGATGGTTAAAAATGTTGAAAAACAGGCTAAAGTCTACAGTAACGGTAACTATGCTCTAGAACAGGTTTACTTGGATTCTATTGCAACCGAGGAGTTGTACTTTGGCTATTCTTATAAAGAATGTAAAGAGCAAGAACTAAACTTAGGTTTGGATTTAAAAGGTGGAATGAACGTAACACTTGAGGTCTCTGTAGGAGATATTCTTAAGATTTTGGCAAACAAATCTGTCGATGCTACTTTTAATGAAGCTATTTCCAAAGCAAACGCAAAGCAAAGTGATTCTCAAAACAACTATATTGATGATTTTGTTTCTTCGTTTAACGAAGTAAATACAGCCAACAACACTCAAGTTCTTTTATCTTCTCCAAGAATTTTTGGTCATAGAAATATGCTAGATAAGTTTGAGGTTAATGCACCCAACGATGAGGTTATTGCTGTGGTTCGTGAAGAACTTAAAGGAGCGATTGATCGTGCCTTTTCGGTATTACGTGCGCGTATAGATAAGTTTGGTGTTGTACAACCGAACATTCAACAATTAGAGCAAGAAGGACGAATTTTAGTAGAGCTTCCTGGTGTTAAAGACCACGAGCGTGTAAAACGTTTATTGCAAAGTACAGCTCAGTTAGAGTTTTGGGAAACTACAAACGTTCAGGAATTACAAGTATTTTTAGCAAATGTGAATGCAGTTATTACTGCAGAGAAAGAGGTTGAAGAGCCTTTAGCTTTTGAAACAGATTCTTTAAGTTTAGATTCACTTGATCTTCCAGATGCAGATACAGGAAATCCTTTTTACGAGTTAATGGGAGTTCAATACGCGTTTGGTTCGCGTTTAGGTGTTGTTTCTGAGGAAGATACGGCTAAGGTAAACGCTATTATGAGTCGTCCAGACATCCGTGTTTTATTAACAGGAGATTTAAGAAATACCAAATTCTTATGGTCTGCTAAACCTTTGGAAATAGAGGGTGAGGAAGTAGGTTTAGAATATGTAGCTATAAAATCTAACAGAGATGATGCACCTCAATTAGGCGGAGACGTTATTGTAGATGCAAATTCTCAAATTGATCCAACAGGTTCCGTAAACGTAAGCATGCGAATGAATGCTGAAGGAGCTAAGAAGTGGAAAAAACTAACAGAAAACAATATTGACCGTCAGGTAGCCATTGTTTTAGATAACTATGTGTACTCTTTTCCAACCGTAAATGATGTAATTCCAAATGGGAGCTCAAGTATCTCTGGAAACTTTACGGTTGAAGAAGCAGAAGATTTATCGAATATTTTAAAAGCGGGTAAACTTCCTGCTCCAGCAAAGATTATTCAATCTGAAATTGTTGGACCTTCTTTAGGGGCCGAAGCAATAAGTTCAGGCTTTACTTCTTTTGCAATTGCCTTATTAATTGTGCTTGTTTACATGATTTTTTATTACCAAACTGCTGGTTTGGCTGCAAACTTTGCACTCGTTTTAAACATCTTATTCATTTTTGGCGTACTCTCTTCTTTAGGTGCTGTATTGTCTTTACCGGGAATTGCTGGTATTGTGCTTACAATAGGTATGGCGGTAGATGCAAATGTTCTTATTTACGAACGTATTCGCGAAGAGCTTAGAGCCGGAAAAGGAATGAGCTTAGCTATATCTGATGGATACAGTAATGCTTATGCTGCTATTATTGATGCCAATGTAACCACTTTATTAACAGGTATTATTTTATATACTTTTGGTACAGGTCCAATAAAAGGATTTGCAACTACCTTAATTATTGGTATCATCACCTCATTATTTGCTGCAATCTTCTTAACCCGTTTAGTTTTTGAATCTAAAATGGCTTCTAAGAAACCTATTAAATTTGCATCTAAAATGACAGAGAACTGGTTTGCTAACAACAATTTCAAGTTTTTAGCCAAGCGAAAAACAGCTTATATTTTCTCTTCCATCTTAATTATTCTAGGTATTTCATCTTTAGCAACAAGAGGACTTAACGAAGGTGTTGACTTTAAAGGTGGCCGTACATTCGTGGTTCGTTTCGATCAGAATGTGGTTACTCAAGAAGTGCGCTCTTCCTTAGCTACTCCTTTTGAAACTGCTCCAGAAGTAAAAACCTTTGGTAAAGCAGATCAAGTTAAAATTACAACCAAATTCATGATTGATGAGAAAGGATCTGATGAAATAGTAGATGCTAAACTAGCCGAAGGACTAAGCACCTTAGGTATGAACTACGAAGTAATGAGTTCTCAACTTGTAGGGCCTACCATTGCAGATGATATTAAACAATCGGCTCTATGGGCAGTATTATTTTCTTTAATTGTAATATTCATGTACATATTGGTTCGTTTCCGTAAGATGTCTTACTCTTTAGGTGCCGTTGTTGCTGTATTCCACGATGTGTTAATTGTGTTGTCTATTTTCTCTATATTTTACGGAAAACTACCTTTCTCTTTAGAAATAGATCAGGCTTTTATAGCCGCAATACTTACTGTAATTGGATACTCTTTAAACGATACCGTTGTTGTATTTGATAGAGTACGTGAGTACTTTGCAAAGAAAACAGGTACAACTCATGACATAGTGAACGCTGCACTTAACAGTACTTTAAGCCGAACCATTAATACATCAGTTACAACCTTCTTTGTGTTGTTTGTGATATTTGTATTTGGTGGTGAAGTAATTCGAGGCTTTATGTTTGCCCTTATGATTGGGGTTGTTGTTGGTACCTACTCTTCTCTTTTTATAGCTACACCAATTATGGTAGATACTTTAAAGGCAGAAGTTGAAAAATAAATTTTTTTAAGATGTAAAAGAAAGTCCTGCAATCGCAGGACTTTTTTTATTTTAGCACTATGGGAAATGCACTCTTTTTTTTAAATTTTTTGGGTACAGGAGAATTTGTGCTCATTGCTTTTGTGTTTTTATTGCTTTTCGGTCCGGATAAAATCCCTGGTATTGCTCGTTCAGCTGGGCAGGCAATTAGAAAAGTAAAAGATGCTAGTAACGACATCAAAAAGGAAATACACGACAGTTCCAAAGGAGTAGATTCAATGACCTCTGATGTGAAAAGTGATCTTAAGGAAATTGAAAATTTAGCACAGTCTGTTAAAAGAGGCGCTAAGAATTCTATAAATAAGTAGGTTTTGGATGTACTGAGTTTAATTTTGGGATTTATAATTCTTGTTTTTGGCGGAAATCTTTTAGTAAAAGGTTCAGTTGAACTCGCTGTAAGAATGAAAGTCTCAATGGCTGTTATAGGTTTAACCGTTGTATCTTTTGCTACTTCTGCACCCGAGCTAATTGTAAGTGTCTATTCCGCACTCACCGGTCATCCGGACATGGCCTTAGGAAATGTTATTGGCTCTAATATTGCAAACATTTCTTTAGTGTTAGGTTTAACCGCTTTACTCTATCCTTTGGCTTTCCAAAAAAGGCTTTATCTGTTCGATATTCCAGTTATGTTATTTGCATCTGGATTCTTTTACCTGTTCTTATATACAGACGATACTCTAGAAGCTTGGGAAGGATTTATTTTTCTTGGCTTTTTGCTAGTACTATCAGTGTACTTAATAAATCGATCTCGTAAACAAGAGAAGCTCAAAGAAGCAATTCCTCAACAAAACAGCTCCATACTAAAACTATTCCTATATCTAGTACTTGGAGGCGTAAGTTTGTATCTCGGATCTAGGCTTTTAGTTACAGCCGCTAGTGCTTTGGCACGCGATATGGGTTTGAGCGAACGAATCATCTCAGTATCTATTGTTGCTTTTGGAACTTCAGTACCAGAATTAGCTGCATCTATTATCGCCGCCTTTAAAAAAGAAAAAGACCTGTCTATAGGAAATCTAATTGGATCTAATATTTTTAACATCTTCGCAGTCTTAGGCATCACATCCATTGTTCAACCCATCAAACTCATAGATCAAAGTTTGCTTTCGAATGACATATGGTGGATGTTTGGAATCTCCTTACTACTTTACCCAGTCATGTTTCTATTTCATAAACGACATATTGGTAGAATTGAAGGTGCAATACTGCTACTTGTATACCTAAGCTATATTCTTTTTCTATTCTAGTTGTACAATGATTTAAGCCTAAATTTGTTCAATATTTTTTTTTGTAAAAAAAATAAATATTTTATTTCACTGTCAATTATTGAGTTTATATTTGCAGCTAATTTAACCACAGTTCATCGTTATGAAGACTAAATTAGAGTATATCTGGCTCGACGGATACTTTCCTACTCAGAACATGAGAAGTAAAACGAAAGTTGTAGAAAATTTTGATGGTACCTTAGAAGCCTGTCCAATGTGGTCTTTTGACGGTAGTTCTACCAAACAAGCAGTTGGAGGTTTTTCAGATTGTTTGTTAAAGCCGGTAGCTATATTTCCAGATCCAGAAAGAGACAATGCCTTTTTGGTAATGACAGAAGTTCTGAATTCTGACGGTTCTGCTCACGTATCAAACGCAAGGTCTACCATATTAGACGACGATAATGATTTCTGGTTCGGTTTTGAGCAAGAATACTTTATAATGGATACCGACACTCAGCTTCCTTTAGGGTTTCCTATTGGCGGCTTTCCTGGGCCACAAGGAATGTATTATTGCTCTGTAGGTGGTAGAAATACACATGGACGAGATTTTGTAGAGGAACATGCAGATTTATGTATTCAGGCCGGATTGAATTTTGAAGGAATAAATCAGGAAGTAGCTTCAGGACAATGGGAGTTTCAATTGTTTGCTAAAGGCGCAAAATTAGCTGGAGATGAATTATGGGTTGCACGTTATTTACTAGACAGACTCACAGAAAAATACGGTTATTATATTGAGTACCATCCAAAACCTGTAGATGGAGACTGGAACGGTTCTGGTATGCATGCAAACTTTTCCAACACACTTTTAAGAACCTGCGGGTCTAAAGAAACGTACGAAAAAGTTTGTGAAGCCTTTAGACCTGTTGTAAAGGAACACATGGCAGTATACGGTGCTTTTAATGAATTGCGTTTAACTGGACTGCATGAAACAGCATCGATTCACGAATTTAGTTATGGCATTTCCGATAGAGGTGCTTCCATTCGAATCCCTATTATTACAGTAGAACAAGGTTGGAAAGGCTGGCTCGAAGATCGTCGACCTGCCTCTAACGGCGATCCGTATAAAATTGCTTCGAGAATTGTGAAAACAGTTTCTGAAGCAAACATCAAATAGTTTAGACTTTACTTAAATAGTTGAAAAAAGCACCTTTATGGTGCTTTTTTTGTGTTCAGATCATTTAATTTGATTTTGAGTCTTCGCTTCTGTTCACTATGTTTTTTATTTGCTATTATTTTAGCTATTTTAGCAATCTTTGCACAGATATTGTAAAGGAACCTCATCTAACAACTCATTAACTCAAACCAATGAGATTTACTAAAATAGTATTATTATTTATCGCATCTATTGCGATTTCTTTTAGCTCACTTGCTCAAGGTAAACAGTTTAAACGAGCTGAAATTGCCTACGATCAGTACGAGTTCCATAAGGCAGCTATTCATTTTAAAAGAGCGTATTCTAAATCGTCCGATCGAGCTCAGAAAATTGAAATAAGTTTTAAACTGGCTGAATGTGCACGGAAAATTGGCAATTACCGCCAGGCAGAAAGCTACTATAAGCGCGCTATAAAAATGCGTTACGACGATCCAATTGCGCTTTTGCACTTGGCTATGATGCAAAGAAACCTGGGTAAATTTGAGGACGCTATAAAAACATTTGGCTTGTACAGCGAAAAAGTCCCAGACGATCTTAGACCTCAGGAAGCTATAGAATCTTGTGAATTGGCTATAGAATGGACCGAAAACCCAACTCGTTACGCCGTTACAAATATGAAGGGCTTAAATTCTAAGAACGATGATAGAATGCCTGCTTTTGGTAAAAACGACTATAGTTTATTATTATTTACTACAGCTAGAAAGGGTGTAAACGGTAAAAAGATAAGCAAGCAAACCGGGCAGTACTTTACGGATGTTTGGGTTTCGGAGCTGGAGAAAAGTAAAAAGAAAAGAGGCAAGTCCGGAAAAAAACAAGCAAAGCCAAAATGGTCAGATCCATTGTCTATGGGAGATTACTTAGGTACAGATGACGTTATAAATACAAAATATGATGAAGGTGCCGTTAGTTTAAATGAACGTGGTAACCTCATGTACTTTAACCGTGCTATAATGGAGAAAAAAGCAGCACACGTACCTCGTGTTTTTTCTGCTACTAAAAAAGGGGGCGAGTGGGATGTACCCGTTGAGCTTACGCTTCCTATAGACTCTAATTACATGGTTATTTTCCCTTGTTTATCTCCCGATGAGAAAATACTATATTTTGTTTCTGATATGCCCGGTGGTGAAGGTGACTTTGATATTTGGATGTCCGAATACAATAAAAGACAAGACGCTTGGGCAGAACCCGTAAACTTGGGGCCTGAAGTAAATACAACAGGCTCAGAAATTGCTCCTTTTGTTCATAAAGACGGTACTTTGTTTTTCGCGTCAAAAGGCCATCAAGGTATGGGTGGATTCGATATTTTTAGAGCAACCCAAAGACCAAGTGGACAATATGGAAAAGTGAAAAACATGAAATCGCCAATCAACTCATCGTATGATGATTTTGGAATTATTTTCTCGGGTAAAGATGCAATGAATGGATTCTTTACTTCGAATAGAAAAGGCGGTAGAGGTGGTGATGATATTTACGAGGTTAAACTTTCCGATCTTAAATTTAAGATGGAAGGAATTTTAGTAGATACCGAAACCACTGATCCACTTCAAGGAGTTTCTATACACATCGAAGGTTCCGATGGAACTTCATTTGATGCGATGACCAATAAAGATGGATTCTTTAATTTTGGCGACGAGGCCATTAAGCAAGGTGTAGAGTATGAAGTTACCTATACCAAAGATACTTACGTACCCGTTACCGATACTGTAACTACACTAGATCTTACCATTCACGATTTTGAATCAACAGACGAAGGTTTCTTGTATACTATATCAGTAGATTTATCGATGAAAGTTTACCGATTGCCTGTAGTGTTGCCTCAAATAGAATACGACTTAGGTTCTGCAGACCTCAGAGAAATGGCAGAGAAAGATTTAGATAAATTGGTTGGCGTTTTAGAAACCAACCCCGATTTGCGTATTCAATTACGATCGCATACAGACTTTAGAAGTGGAGATGACTTTAATCTTGTTCTGTCTCAAAAAAGAGCAGATGCTTGTGTTACTTATTTAATAGAACAAGGAGTAGATGCCACAAGGTTAGAAGCAATTGGTATGGGCGAGTCCGAACCATTAATCCTTCAAGAGGACAGAAGTGGTTTTGTTAAAGGCGACGTCTTATCTCAAGAATACATCGAAGGCATTCGTTCTAAACGAAAAAGAAATTTAGCACATCAAATGAATCGTAGAACAGACTTCAAGCAAATTGAAACTGATCCTGCTGATGACGAGAAATACGGTACATACTAAAGCTTAAACAATCTTTAAAAGCATCCCATAGAAATGTGGGATGCTTTTTTATTTAAGTATATTTACAGCGATTTAAACCCATAGACATTTTACCCGTGAGCAATCAAGATAGATATATGATGAGAGGCGTTTCGGCATCCAAAGAAGATGTTCATAATGCCATCAAAAATGTTGACAAAGGATTATTTCCAAAAGCCTTCTGTAAAATTGTTGAAGACCGTTTAACCGGCGATGATGATTACTGTATAGTTATGCACGCAGATGGAGCTGGAACAAAATCTTCTTTGGCGTATATGTATTGGAAAGAAACCGGTGATGTTTCTGTATGGAAAGGAATTGCTCAAGATGCTTTAATAATGAACATCGACGATCTACTTTGCGTGGGTGCAGTAGATAATATTTTGGTTTCATCAACTATTGGAAGAAATAAAAGTCTAATTACAGGCGATGTACTGTCCGAAATTATTAATGGAACCGAAGAATTATTAGAAGATTTGCGCACACAAGGTGTTGGCATATATTCTACCGGTGGCGAAACAGCCGATGTGGGAGATTTGGTGCGTACAATCATTGTTGACTCTACCGTAACTGCACGTATGAAACGCTCAGACGTTATCTCTAACGACACAATTGTAGGGGGTGAGGTCATTGTTGCGCTTGCATCTTTTGGACAAGCTAACTACGAAAAAGAATACAATGGAGGTATGGGCTCAAACGGTCTAACCTCTGCGCGTCACGATGTTTTTCATAAAGAACTGTCTGTTAAGTATCCTGAAAGTTTCGACGATTCAGTACCCTCAGATCTTGTGTACTCTGGAAACATAGCACTGACAGATGCTGTAGCAGGTGTTCCTATAAATGCGGGTAAACTGGTGTTGTCTCCAACTAGAACCTACGCGCCCATAATTAAAAAGATACTACAAACCCATAGAAACAAGATACACGGTATGGTTCATTGTAGTGGCGGCGCACAAACAAAAGTGCTCCATTTTGTAGACAATGTACACGTTATTAAAGATGACTTATTTGATACTCCGCCCTTGTTTACATTAATACAAGAGCAATCTGGAACCGACTGGAAAGAGATGTACAAAGTGTTTAACATGGGACATCGAATGGAGATTTATTTAGACAAGGAACACGCCCAGGACATCATCAATATCTCAAAAGAATTTGGAGTTGATGCAAAAATTATTGGCAGCGTAGAAAAATACCAAGGGAAAAAATTAACTATTAAGAGCCAGTACGGCGAATTCGTTTACTAATATGGCATTACTAGATAAGTTAGCAATGATAAAGCTTCGTTTTGATGATGTTGCACAGCAAATAATCGAACCAGAAGTAATTGCAGATATGAAGCGTTACGTACAGTTGAATAAGGAATATAAAGACCTCAATCCAATTATTGAGGCCTACTTAGCCTACAAAACTGTTTGCGACAACATCGAGGAGTCTAACGAAATTTTGGCTACCGAAGACGATGCCGAAATGAAAGAAATGGCTCGTGCAGAATTAGACGATGCAGCTCCAAAAAAATTAAAATTAGAAGAGGAAATTAAAGTTTTACTCATTCCAAAAGACCCTGAAGATTCTAAGAATGCAGTTGTAGAAATTCGTGCGGGTGCTGGTGGAGATGAGGCAAGTATATTTGCAGGAGACCTATACCGTATGTACTCTCGCTACTGCGAAAGTAAAAAATGGCGTACCGAATTAGTTGATGTTACACACGGTACTGCCGGAGGTTACAAAGAAATTGTAATGAATGTAACCGGAGATGATGTTTACGGAACAATGAAATACGAATCGGGTGTTCACCGGGTTCAACGTGTACCTCAAACAGAAACCCAAGGTAGAGTTCATACTTCTGCCGCATCTGTAGTTGTTTTACCCGAGGCCGAAGAGTTCGATGTTCAAATAAGTGATAAGGATATTAAAAAAGAGACGTATTGTTCTTCTGGACCCGGCGGTCAGTCGGTTAACACCACGTATTCTGCTGTACGTTTAACACACGTGCCTTCCGGAGTAGTTGCACAGTGTCAAGATCAAAAATCTCAAATAAAAAATTACGCCAAAGCCCTACAAGTATTAAGGTCGCGTATTTTTGAAATAGAACTTGCCAAGCGAAACGAAGAAATTGCTGGTAAGCGTAAAACAATGGTTTCTACTGGAGACCGCTCTGCAAAAATTAGAACGTATAACTATCCTCAAGGTAGAGTAACAGACCATCGCATTGGTTTAACCTTGTATTCTTTAGGTGATATTGTTAATGGTGATATTCATAAAATTATAGAAGAACTTAACGTTGCCGAAAATGCAGAACGCTTAAAAGAAGGAAGCGATGACTAGGGCAGAATTAATAGCTCAAATAAAAATAAAGAAATCTTTCTTGTGTGTAGGGTTAGATTCTGCTTTAGATAAAATTCCTAAACACCTCTTAGACTTAGAAGATCCTATTTTTGAATTCAATAAGCAGATTATTGATGCTACTAAAGACTACTGTGTTGCCTACAAGCCTAATTTAGCCTTCTACGAATCCATGGGGATAAAAGGCTGGTTATCGCTACAAAAAACACTGGATTACTTACCTAAAGACGTTTTTACTATTGCCGATGCTAAACGCGGTGATATTGGAAATACCTCGTCTATGTATGCTAAGGCATTTTTTGAGAACATGAATTTTGACTCTGTTACCGTTGCGCCCTACATGGGTAAAGATTCGGTACAGCCCTTTTTTGTATACAAAAATAAGTGGGTTATCCTCTTAGCTCTGACCTCAAATTCTGGCGGAAAAGATTTTCAATTATTAGAGACCGATGGAAAGCCTCTGTATCAAAAAGTAATTGAAACTTCCTGCGAGTGGGGAACAGATTCTAACATGATGTATGTGGTAGGAGCTACCCGAGCTAATTGGCTGGCCGAAATAAGAAAAACGATTCCAAATCACTTTTTATTAGTGCCAGGAGTTGGAGCGCAAGGAGGAAACTTAGAACAGGTAGCTAAGTATGGTATGAATAAAGATTGCGGCCTTCTAGTAAATTCATCTAGAGGAATTATATACGCTTCTTCAGAAAAAAACTTTGCTCAAGTAGCCAGATCTAAAGCAAAAGAGTTGCAAGTGCAAATGGAAATGGAATTGTTAAAGGCTAAGGTACTTTAACGATGCAATCATTTCTTGGTTTACAAAGTCTTGCAATTGCAAGGCTTTTTTATTTGAACTCATTTTATAATTATTAGCTTCGTAAATTCTAAGTGCCAATAATATAAGAATCCTATTGCTTAGTTCTATTGAGATCATTTTTATTTGATCGCCCAGTAAATTGTTTTCCAACTTAAAAATAGATGCAAATGAAGTTAAGTCATAAAAACACAGCTCTACTCATGGTAGATATTCAAAAAGCATTTTTGGAAGAAGACTATTGGGGAGGAAACAGGAATAATAAAAATGCCGAAATCGTTTGCAACAAACTCCTGACTAAATGGAGAGAATTGCAGCTCCCAGTTTTTCATGTGAGACACAGCTCTACAAATCCGAACTCTTTACTCCATAAATCAAATTCGGGTTTTGAGTTTAATGATTTAGCCTTACCAATACAGGGTGAACCTATTATAACCAAGCAAGTAAACAGCGCTTTTATTGGCACCGATTTAAAAGATCAACTAGACGCCTCAAATATCGACACGATCGTTGTTATTGGTATGACAACAAATCATTGCATTTCTACCACGGTTAGAATGGCAGGTAATTTCGGTTTCGATACCTATGTAATATCTGATGCAACTGCTACATTTAACCGAATTGGAGTGTTGGGAGAACAATACGATTCTGAAACCATACACGGCACTACACTGGCCAACTTGAATGAGGAATTTGCAAGCGTTTGGAATTCTGTAGATTTGCTAAATAAGCTCTAAATATCCATGCTTATTTCCAGTAATCGCTTCTTTAGCTTTGGTAAAATATACATTAGTATTCAACAGTGAGGACTCTAGTAGTATTGGGTAATTACTTGTTTTACTTTGTGTTTAGAGGAGTATCTATAAAAATTGTATTCACTAATTTGTTAAAACAAAATCAGTCTTTGGAATAAGAATTGTTTTTAAACCCTTAATTTTACCCTAAAACAAAAACACATGTTCGGATTATTTAAGAAGAAATCAGCTTCAGAAAAACTTGAAATAAAATACCAAGAGCTGCTAAAAGAGGCGTACAAATTATCTACCACCAATAGAACCCAAAGCGATGCAAAAACATTTGAAGCTAATGAGGTGTTAAAGGAAATTGATCGTTTAAAGTCAGAGAGTTAGTCGCGTTCTAAAACCCCCATCCATATACAATTAGCATGGTTAAAAGAGTCCTCTTTTTTTTAGCACTTAACTTTTTAGCTTTAGCTATAGGCGGATCTTTTACAGGTTCAGGAGTTTCTTCAGACTGGTATCAGAATTTAGACAAAGCACCATGGACACCACCAGGCTGGGTTTTTGGCGCAGCTTGGACCTCAATAATGGTTTGCTATGCTTTTTACATGGCCTACCTTTTATCTGAAACTGAGCATCGAAAGAAAATTATTTTTCTTTTTACTGCTCAGTGGGTCTTAAATGTGTTGTGGAATCCTGTTTTCTTTTATTATAAAGAAATCTTAGCAGGTTTTGTTTCCATCTCTTTGCTTACCCTATTGATTGCTTATTTCCTTTTTAGGTTTAAAAAGGTGCTTAGGTTTAAAACACTATTTATAGCACCCTATTTTATTTGGCTTTTAATAGCAAGTTCACTCAACGCTTACATTTTATTTTACAATTAATTATGCAAACGATTTCTATTTTTTGGTTCAGAAGAGATTTAAGGTTAGAAGACAACACCGCTTTAAATAAGGCATTACTTAATGGAGAACCCGTATTGCCTCTGTTTATTTTTGACGAACAAATTCTAAGCGATTTGCCCAATGATGATCCTCGTGTTAATTTTATCTACGAAAATCTTCAGATAATGAATGAGAAGCTTAGCTCTTACAACACTTCTATTCTTTGTTTAAAAGGAAACCCAATTGAAATGTGGAAAGACCTGTTGGAGTTTTACTCCATTAAAAGTGTATATGTAAATAAAGACTACGAGCCTTACGCCCGAGACAGAGACCAAGAGATTGAAGCCCTTTTAGGTAAAAATGGTGTTTCGTTTTTCTCCTGTAAAGACCAGGTAATACACGAAGAGAACGAGGTGCTTAAAAAAGACGGCACTCCTTATACAGTATTTACTCCTTATAAAAATAAATGGTTGGAACTCTACAAACAAAAAGCCCCAGAGCATCTTGTATCGAATTCCAATTTTCATCAAAATAAAATTCCTTTTCCTAGCTTAGATGCATTAGGAATCGAAAAGTCCAGTATTAAAGTACAAGAGTACAACCTATCTCAAATTTATAAATACTCCGAAATTAGAGATTTTCCTGCCGTAGATGCAACCAGTTACTTAAGCCCTCATTTACGTTTTGGAACCGTAAGTGTTCGAACCATAATTGCAGCGCTTAAATCTAGCGACGAGGTGTTTATGAGCGAGCTTATTTGGCGAGAATTCTTCATGCAAATTATATTTCATTTTCCTAAAGTAGTTACCGGGAATTTCAAATCTAAATACGATGGTATAGAATGGTTAAACAATCCAGAAGATTTTGCTAATTGGTGTAACGGAACCACTGGCTACCCAATGGTAGATGCTGGTATGCGCCAATTAAACAAAACAGGCTACATGCACAACCGTGTAAGAATGGTAACGGCCGGATTTTTATGCAAGCATTTATTAATCGATTGGCGTCTTGGAGAAGCCTATTTTGCAAAAAAGTTGTTAGACTTTGAATTGTCTTCTAACAATGGAAACTGGCAATGGGCGGCGGGTACTGGCTGTGATTCTGCTCCTTATTTTAGAATATTTAATCCACTATCTCAATTTGAAAAGTTTGACAAAAGTAAAGCTTATGTTAAAAAGTGGATTCCTGAATTTGAGACAGATGCTTATCCTGCACCAATAGTAGAGCATAAGTATGCTCGCAATAGAGCCTTAGAAACCTATAAAAAGGGACTTGATGGCTAACACATAAAACACATTAAATAATACGACTAGATGAAAACAATAGTATTTTACACCAAAAGACTGTCCATAGGACAGATGAGTTTGGAAGATAAAGCTCAGTTTATAGAGTTGTTATCGGATCCGAAAATTTTAAAGCTTATTCCTCAAAAGGCGTTTAAATTGGACGAAATTATGTTAAAGTTCAACTCCTTTTTAAACAATCCAATAAACGTAAAAGACAGTCCAAAAAGTATATGGGGTGTTTATGAGCTGCATAAAAAAGAGCTTATTGGCATCTGTGGTTTGCTCACCAATGATGAGAAAGACAGAGAACTGGCATACAGGCTAAGGCATAAGTATTGGAACAAAGGATACGGTTCTGAAATAGCAAAAGGCCTAATAGACTTCAGTTTTGAGACACTTTCCTTAACTAAAATTACAGCAGATGTAAATGTTGAAAATACAGCCTCTGTAAAAATCCTCGAAAAGTATTTAGTTCCATACAGCGAATTTTATAATGAAAAAGATAAATGTACTGACAGACGTTACGTGCTTGAACTTAAAGCTAAAGTTCTTTAAAAGTTTATTTGTTTAAAAAAGCCCCTTAATTGGGGCTTTTTTTTTAGACTGTTCTTATGATGTTACATTGGGCTTTCGTAGCAGTTTATTGTTTTTTATATCGGGCCTTTTATTTTAGACTAAATACTTTCGGATTGTTTTTTTTAGCAAGAAAATTCCAACTTATCCCAATCGAATAAAGAGGCCTTTGGCTAAAATATTTATTTGTGTATTCTATTGTTCTAGATTGTTCATCAATCACAGCATCTTCTGTTACATCAGTCCAAACCCTAGTCTCAGTATATCTTCCACTCTGAGTAAATTGGGTGCTTAAATAATGAATATCAAAATAAATAGACATGCTTTTGGTTAAAAAGTACTCATTCCTCAACATAACAGCAAGACCGTAGTTTGTGTAGTTTGGTTTTTTAGATTTAGTAGTCAATCTATCCGTTACCATGCCGTTCATGTCATGCAATTCATCTACTCTTTTATTTTCATCTGAATAGCCATTTGCATAATTAAAGGATAAACCACCTCTTAAAATAAATCGATCTTTTTCTAGTACGTTTTTTAAAAAACCAACTCTAGCAGTAATTTGGTTTCTTTTGTAAATCGTCAGCAGAAGTTGGACTCTAAATTAGTAAATTTAAGTCACACTTTCTCAAAGGAAGGTTAACCTTCCTTTGAGAAACAAAACAACGAATTATGGTACGTAAAAAGAGTTCAGAATC
>Ga0233426_10000858_pt1 | contig 30149 bp, 39 predicted proteins | sample SI_118_April2016_6_FD_179875 | JGI IMG/M metagenome (GOLD analysis project Ga0233426, IMG submission 179875) | Seawater microbial communities from Saanich Inlet, British Columbia, Canada - SI_118_April2016_10_MG | ecosystem: Environmental > Aquatic > Marine > Inlet | place: Canada: British... | reverse complement strand
TATATTTTAATAGAACTTTTAGAATCTCCAATTACTGACCTTTGGTTAGATTCTGTATCTAGTTGGAATGCTCGAAATGTACCTATGAAGTTTGTTGAAATGTGGAGTCCGTATATAAGTGAAGAATCGTTTCATGCACCTTTTGAAGAAATAGTATCAAAAATAAATAACTGTATTCATATACTTAATGATTTAACCATAGGTGAAAAAATAACAGATAGAGCATATATTGATATGCCATGGTCCCAAACCAATAGGTTACATAGAATTTTTACTACTGCTAGTACTTGTCACTTCAATTGGAAGCATAATTTATCTGCAAATAAATTAATAGAAGGAAAAAAACATTCTTATTATAATAAAAGAGATTACCTACAAGAATATTCTAGAGAAACTATGAAATTTCCTATGAATAGATCTAAACCAGAGCACGATGAAGCATTTAAAGCTTTATTTAGTTTAAATAAATGGATTCATCTTTTTGAAGATCAAAGAGTAAGTTATAGATCAGTAAATACAGTAAAAAACATAGTAGGCCCTCCATATAGAGAAATTGAATGGGATTATTATAATGACGCAGGTCAAAAATTACCTGCTCTTATAAAAGACACAACTACCTATGAAGATATAGTTAAAACGTTTAAAAATCCAAAAGCTAAAGATTGTGATGTACATATAAGTAAGTCTATAACAGGAAAAGATTATGAAACTTCTTTTTTTCAATACGATGATCCTTTAGAGTTTGATACTACTAATGTAGATCATATTACAGGAGGAATAAAATTATTTAATAGTGAATATTATAAAAGGCTATACGGAGATAAATCCGATTTAATCAAATGGGGCTTAGATAGTGGATTAGAAGAAGATATGATAAAACCTCTCCCTTTAGGTAAAATTATTAGTAGAAACACAGATTTCTCAGACTATCGAGTTAGTAAGACATTAAAGTACTCGGAAGGTACTTATGCTCCAGAAGGAGATTACCACAGACCTGTTATTGAAATAATTTAGGATAATAGTTGCCTAATATATTATTTTTTCTTATATTATAGTATTAACGTTAAATTAAAATAAGTTATATGAATTTAGATGCTATTAAAGCAAAACTCGGCGAGTTGAATAACAACGGTCAGACTCAAGAAAAAACTGACTATTCAAAGATTTTTTGGAAACCTGAATTAGGAAAGCAAACTTTAAGAATTGTACCTTCTGCGTATGATCCAACATTCCCATTTAAGGAATTAAAGTTTCATTACGGTATTGGAAAGTATCCTATGGTTGCTTTATCAAACTTTGGTAAACAAGATCCTATTGAAGAATTTGTTAAAGAACTGAGAAAGACTAATGATAAAGATAATTGGTCACTTTCAGGTAAGATTAATCCTAAAACTAGAATCTTTGCTCCTGTTGTAGTAAGAGGAGAAGAAGATAAAGGTGTAAGATTATGGGGATTCGGTATTACTATCTATAAAGCATTATTGGCTTTAGCTGAAGATGAAGATGTAGGTGACTATACTGATGTAATAAACGGATGGGATTTAGTAGTAGAACAACAACAAGGTAACCCTTACCCTACTACTACTGTTAGAATTAAACCTAAACAAACTGCGTTATCAGATAATAACGATCAAGTTGACACATGGTTAAAGACTCAACCAAACCCTACTGAAGTACATACCCAGTACGATTACGACTTCATTAAGAAGCAACTACAGAATTACCTAAACCCAGGTTCAGAAGAAAATTCTACTCCTCCAGCAGGATCAGAACCTACTGCACCAGCAAAGACTGACTTTACATTAGAGACAGCAACTACAGGTAATCAATCCACAGTAAGCAAGTTTGATGACTTGTTTAATGAGTAATTAAACAGGCCGCTTCGGCGGCCTTTTTTTTTGTTCTATGGCCAATAAATCCGACTACATCTGTACAGCACCTTTTAGGTATACTGAAGTTCACGACAAAGACCAGTGGTTATGTTGTCCTTCATGGCTACCTGTAGACATAGAACAAGGCTTAGGGATTAAAGGTAATTTTAGATCCAAAAGAGCAGAAGAAGTAAGGGATTCGATATTAGATGGTTCATACTCTAAATGTGATGAACTACAATGTCCGTATCTAGCAGAATTAAAAAATAATAAAATATCACCAAGGTTTATACCTAAGACAGATAAAAATATTAAGTTATTAAAAAGTGAACCCGGACCCCATACGGTAAATTTTGCATTTGATAGAAGCTGTAATTATGCATGCCCTACTTGTAGGTTAGACTTTATTATGTATAAAGGTGAAGATAGGAAACTAGTAGAAAAGAAGTTAAAAGAAGTAAACGAAGAGTTAGCTCCATTTGTAAAGAGATTATACCTAAGTGGATCAGCCGATCCATTCTTTAGCAACTCTTTCAGAAAGTTTATGATTAATTTACCTGCTGATAAATATAAAAAGTTAGAAAGTATGCACCTACATACTAACGGTAGCTTATGGACTAAAGAATTATGGGATAAAATGAAAAGTATTCATAAGTTTGTCAATTCCTGCGAAATTTCTATAGATGCTGCCACTAAACATACTTATGAGAATGAAACACGTGTAGGAGGTAAATGGGATATAATTTTAGAACGATTAAACTTTATCACTCAAATACCTACAATTAATTGGTATTGTTTTTCTTTTGTTACTCAAGATAGTAATTTCAGAGAGATGGAGGATTATTATAAGTTAATTAAGACTTATTTTGATAAAAGAAAAACTCCTACTAAATGGGAAGTAAAATTCAATCGAGTTATAAACTGGGGGACTTATGATGACGATAGTTTTAAAAATAAAGAAGTATTTAAAAAAGAACACCCCTTATTTAAGGAATTTATGGAAAACTTAACTAAGGTAAAAGACTTACCTAATGTTGTACATAATTTTCATGAGTTATATGAGACTAAAAATACACTAATTTAGTTGTATATGAATAAAATTAACACTATATTATAATATAAAGCAAAACAGTTATATGGCAAAGAAAAAAGAAGAGACTCTAAAGAAAGCATCCGCAGCAGTCAAAAAGAATTTTAACTTAGGAAACTTTAAGAAGAAAAAAGGTTTCGCTAACGCATCAGTTAAGTTTAAAGAACAAGGTTGGATACCTTTATCTAAAGCATTTCAAGATATTACATCATTACCGGGTATACCAACAGGTCACATTACCTTATTAAGAGGCCATAGTGATACAGGTAAGACTACTGCATTACTAGAAGCAGCAGTTAATGCTCAAAAGCAAGGAGTTCTACCTGTGTTTATTATTTCAGAGATGAAATGGTCATGGGAACATGCTAGAGAAATGGGCTTAGAATTTGAAGAAGTAAAAGATGAGAACGGAGTAGTTACTGATTACGAAGGATTCTTTTTATATGCGGATAGAGGTACATTGAACACAATAGAAGAAGTAGCTGTACATATGGCTGACTTAATAGACGAACAGACAAAAGGTAACTTACCTTATGATATGTGTTTCTTCTGGGATTCAATTGGATCTATACCTTGTGATCTATCAGTACGTTCTAATAAGAATAATAATGAATGGAATGCAGGAGCAATGTCTACTCAATTTGGTAATAATCTTAATCAAAAGATTCTATTATCAAGAAAAGAAAACTCTCCCTATACTAATACATTAGTTGCTATTAATAAAGTATGGACCATGAAACCTGAGCATCCAATGGGTCAACCTAAGTTGCAGAATAAAGGGGGAATGTCTATGTGGTATGATGCTACATTAGTTGTTACTTTCGGTAATATTACTAATCCAGGTACATCAAAGATTAAAGCTATTAAAGATGGTCTTCAAGTAGAATTTGCTAAGAGAACTAACATTCAGATAGAGAAGAACCACATTGGAGGAGTTCAATCAAGAGGCAGAGTAGTAATGACTTCACATGGATTTATAGAAGATGATAAAAAAGCAATTGATAGATATAGAGATGCTCATAAAGATCACTGGTTAAAGCTTGTAGGGTCAATAGATTTCGATTTGATAGAAGAAGGCGATTTAGAAGAGGAAAGAATTACTCCAAGTTTATTAACTTAAAATGAACTTCTTTGCAAAAGCTAAAGCATTAGCCCCTAAAATGGCGATATGGGAATTAAAAGATATTCCTATCCCACCTATTATTGTAGATAACCTTGATAAAGGATGGGTTGATGCAGACACTTATTATGGTTTTGAAGATTCAGACTATAATACTGCTTTAAGAGGTAAGAGTGTTAACCTACTACAGGATGATGAACAATATAAATCTAAAGGAACTAGTCATATTCAATCAGAAATAACTGATTTTTTATTATCACAAACTGATTTTAATATTAGCGAAACCTGGCCAACAGGTTTATTTACTGAACGTATAGAAAGAAGTAGAAATGGTTATTTTGATATATGGAAAGATACTCCGGCAGTAAAACAGGGAATACATCTTGATAATAATTTTATTATGGCTACCGTTATTATTAATATTAAAGACAATGGTGAAGGCTCAGGCACTAAGTACTATTTAGAAAAAGATATACCTCATCACCCTAAATATGGCTTTGATATACATGCTCAAGTTAAACCTATTTATGAAGCGCCTTATAAAATGGGTACTGGAACTTTACATATTAATACTAGGGAGATGTGGCATCAAGGATGGAATAATAGTAAAGAAGATAGATGTGTAATGATAAATAACTTTCAGGTATAATGAGTGGTACTACTATAAGAAGAGAACAGGCAGATAGAATTCACTATTTACATGTAGAAATATCTACTCTCTGTAATGCTGCATGTCCTTGTTGCCCAAGATTTGAAATTAACACACCTTTAACTCCCAGTAGTTTAACATTGGGGTATATAGATATTAAAACATTTAAAGAGTGGTTTCCAGTTTCTATAATGAAAAGGGTGAAGTACCTAAACTTCTGTGGAAATCATGGAGATCCTGCTACTAATCCAGATCTTCCAGAGATATTAGAATACTGTGGTCAATTTGAAAATATTTTTAAGATAGAATTCCACACAAATGGAGGGATGAAAAACCCTGCTTTCTGGAAAAAAGTAGCAACCGCAGCAAACAATTCTAAAACTACAGAAGTTAGAGCTGTATTTAGTGTAGATGGGTTAAAAGATACTAATCATATATACCGCAGAAACGTTAAGTGGGATAAGTTGATTAAAAATATTGAAGCATATCAATCTACCCTTACGAGAAAAGAAAACACAGTACTGGAATTTTTAGTATTTAAACATAATGAACATCAAATAGATGAAGCAAAAATCTTCTTTGCTGGTTTAAACCTTCAACCTATGTTTAAGGCTCCTATAAATTTAGATGACGGAGAAAATATTACCCCAGTACCAGTCCAGAATAATGAAGGTGGTATACAGTATTGGATTTATCCAACTGATGTATCGGATTACAAGCCTTCGTATATTAAAGATAATGCTAAGGTAATAAAAGAATCAACAGAACCTTTTGGCGAAGGCTTTAAAGACGGTGGACTTACAGATCAGGACCGTGAAACAATAAAAATTGCTGATAATACTAAAATAATACCTAGATGTAATCAAAACGATTTATACGTAGAGGTAGATGGTTTTGTACATCAATGTTGCTTTACAGCAGTAGCGTTTTATAGAGCAAGAGCTGAGTATTTAGCAGGTAATTACGTACCTGTAGCATCAAGACAATTGATAGGTAGTATGGAAGCTGTAGGATTTGATAAATTTAGTTTAGCTTCTAATACACTAGAAAATATTATTAAAAATAAGGTGTTAAAAAACCTTTATAATGATAGTTGGGAAAATAAAGTTAGTGAAGGGAAAAAAATTACATGCGCACAAAACTGCGGTAAAGTTAACTCCCTTGATACATTATTTCCAGATAAAAATAAAAATAATAAAACTTCATATAGAAGATCAACAAATGTAATATGAAAGATTACGGAGATATATTAAAAAATTTAAAAGAGACCCCACCCCGAGAGTTGAACGACCATATTTTGGTCATAGACGCTATGAATATGTTAATTCGTAGCTTTTCGTTACTCAAGGCGATGAATCCCACTGGCACCCATATAGGAGGCTTAGTGGGCTTTCTTCGCTCTTTAGGGTATGTAACTAGGATATTTGATCCAACTAGAGTGATAGTAGTGTGGGACGGTAAAGGAGGATCAGGTAACAGGCAGAATATAGACCCTAACTATAAAGCACAACGTGCTTCATCTAGAATAACTCATTGGGGATTATATGATACTAGAGAAGAAGAACAGGAAGCTTTAATTAATCAACTACTTAGAACTAAAGATTATCTAGAGTGTCTACCTTTGCAGCAAATAGTAATGGAAAAATTAGAAGCTGATGATATAATGGCTTGGATTGCTAAAAAAGCTTCCGCCTCTAATGTTAAGAAATGCACTATCGTCTCATCAGATAAAGACTTTTTACAGTTAGTAGACGATACTATTGAAGTATATGCACCTGTTAAAAAGAAAACTTTTACAAAAGATAATATATTTGATGAACTAAAAGTATTACCTGAAAATTATAATATAGTAAAAGCATTAGTTGGAGATAACTCAGATAATTTACAAGGAGTAAAAGGATTAGGTATTAAAACTATTGTATCTGAATTTCCTAAACTATTAAGTGAAGTAACAAATTTAGATTATGTTTACGGTGTATGTGAAGCTAAACTAGACGAGAAAAATAGTAAAAAGATATTTCCTAAAATTATTACTCAATGGGATAGAGTCGAAACTAACTTTAAGTTGATGGATTTACACGACACAGCTTTAGATGATAAAGAAAAAGAATATGTTAATGCAATAATCAACGCACCGATACCAGATTTGCAGACAGGAGTATTTTTAAGTTTATTAGATCAAGATCAAATTGAAGGAGTAACAAAGAATACAGAAGGTTGGTTAGAAAACTTTAGACATTTAACAGCTGTATCATGAGTGGAGAAGAAATTATAGAAAGATTAAAAGCAATAAGAAAAGATGTTTCAAATGTAAACTTACCTGAAGCAATGAAAGGTATAGATTATTTAGTAGATGACATTTTTATGTATAAAAATAATAGTTTATGATAAAAGGAGTAATAGCAGGAAATTTTGACGTACTACACCCAGGGTATATTGCGATGTTTAAAGAAATGAAGGAAAACTGTGACTGTTTAATTATTCTCTTACATACTGACCCTTCAATAGAAAGACCTCATAAACTTAAGCCTATACTTTCACCCGATGAAAGAAAAGAAATGTTAGAAAGCATTAAGTACGTAGATGATGTTATCAGATATACGTATGAAGAACAGTTACTAGATTTATTAAAATTAGGAGAATTCGATTTGAGGTTCTTAGGTGATGATTATATTAATAAACCTTTTACTGGAGATAATCTTAAAATACCTATTCATTATATGAATAGAGACCATGGATGGTCAACAACTAAGTTTAAACAATTAATCGCAGAAAGTTATGAAAAAAGCAATAATAGTTAGCGGGTACTTTAATCCGCTGCACAAAGGTCATCTTGAGTTATTTGAAAAAGCAAAAGAAGCTGGTGATGCTTTAATTGTAATTGTAAATAATGATCACCAGAGAGAATTAAAAGGATCTAAATTTTTTCAAGATGAAGAAGAACGAATTGCTATTATTAGAGCTCTAACTATTGTAGATATGGCTTGGATTTCTGTAGATAAAGACAGCACACAGGTAGAAAGTTTAAAACTAATGTTTAGTAAGTTTCACGAAACATATAAATTAGCTTTCGCTAACGGTGGAGATCAAAATAATGATACGATTCCAGAAAGAAAAGTGTGTGAACAGTACGGAGTAGAATTAATTGACGGATTAGGGAATAAAATACAGTCATCTAGTTGGTTATTAGGTAAAAATTAATTATATTAATAGAACATTAAAACGGTTATAGATGACATTAAAAAGACTTCAAGAGTACGGAAAAGGGTTTCAACTAAAAGTATTAGGATCGCTCCTTACCGATAAAACATTCTTACTGAATGTTAGAGACGTACTCCACGATCATTACTTCGATGCAGATTCACATAAATGGATTATCTCAGAAGTATGTAGTTATTTTGATAAGTACCATACTAATATTACAATGGATGTACTTAAAGTAAAGCTACAGAAAGTAGAGAACGAAGTGCTTAAAGTAGCACTTAAGGAAGAATTAAGACACTCTTACGAGGCATCTACAGACGATGTAGCATACGTGCAAGAAGAGTTTAATAAATTCTGCCAGAATCAAGAAATGAAAAACGCAATCCTTAATTCAGCTGACTTATTAAAGGAAAGTGATTTTGATGGTATAAGAAATACTATTGAAAAAGCTATGAAAGCTGGTATGGATAAAAATATTGGACATGAATATAATAAAGATATTGAAACACGTTATCGTGACAACTACCGTCCTACTATTCCTACTCCTTGGCCTGTCTTCAATGATGGTATCCAAGGTGGATTTGGACCTGGTGACCTGGGTATTGTTTTTGGCTCTCCGGGAGGTGGTAAGTCTTGGACTATGGTTGCTATTGCTGCTCATGCTGTTCAGATGGGCTATAAAGTCAATTATTACACTTTGGAACTCGGAGAAGACTATGTGGGTAAAAGGTTCGATTGTTATTTCACTGGTTATACTATCGATGAGATTAACGAACATAGGGAAGAAGTTCAAAAATATGTTGATAACCTCAAAGGTAAACTAATAGTAAAAGAATACCCTCCTAAAGGAGCATCAGTCAATACGATTAAATCACATATTCAGAAATGTACGGATATGGATCATAAACCTGATATTATTATTATTGACTATGTCGATTACTTAAAAGCTCCTTCTAGAGGAAGAAACTCAGAAAGAAAAGATGAAATTGACGATGTATTTATTGCAACAAAAGGATTAGCGAAAGAACTTAAGATACCTATTATAACTCCATCACAAGTTAATAGAATGGGGGCAAGAGATACTATCATAGAAGGAGACAAAGCAGCTGGAAGTTACGATAAAATGATGGTAGCAGATATTTGTATATCACTATCCAGACAAAAAGAAGATAAAGTATTAGGAACAGGAAGAGTTCATGTTATGAAAAACAGATACGGTCAAGACGGTATGACATATAATATTAAAATGGATACCAATAACGGTCGTATTGAATTTGAAGGCAAGGCGATGACACATGATGAACTTGAAGATCCTAATGCAGGACCTAAATTCTCTTTAGATAGAGAGACTATGAATAAATTATTTTAAAAATATTAATAAAAATAAAGTATAAAGTGGAATATATAATCTATTTATTAACGTCTGCTGAGAACTACCTTACGCAGACATTTTTGTCTAACACAACCAACAATATATAAAGATATATGAGTTTATTAAAAGAAAGAGTTGTCTACAAGCCCTTCGAATATCCACAAGCATACGACTACTGGTTAAAGCAACAACAAGCACACTGGTTACACACAGAGGTACCAATGGCACAAGATGTAACTGACTGGAAGTCTAATATGAAAGACCATGAAAAAAACGTTGTGGGTCAGATCCTAAAAGGTTTTGCTCAAACAGAAACCGTTGTTAATGATTATTGGTCTACATTAGTAACTAAGTGGTTTAGGAAACCTGAGATTATCATGATGGGGACTACTTTAGGTTCATCTGAAACTATTCATGCTGAAGCATACTCTTTACTTAATGAACAACTCGGTTTAGATAACTTTTCAGAATTCTTAGAAGATGAAGCTACCATGGCTAAGATAGAAGCATTAATGAATGTTAGAGATAATGACGACGGAACAGCTAATTGGCATGAAAGAGCTAAGTCTCTTGCAATTTTTTCTGCATTTACAGAAGGTGTGAACTTATTTAGTTCGTTCGCAGTTTTACTTTCATTTAAGATGAGAAATAAACTTAAAGGTGTTGGACAGATAGTAGAATGGTCTGTTAGAGATGAATCGCTTCACTCTGATGCTGGTTGTTGGTTATTCAGGACGTTAATGAAAGAAGAACCTAAATTTAAAACAAAAAAACTAGTTTCCGAAATAGAAGATGCAGCTCGAATGAGTATGAAATTAGAGTTTGACTTCATAGATAAAGTATTTGAAATGGGAGACCTAGAAAATTTAGGTAAGGAAGAATTAAAAAACTTTATCAAATATAGAATAAATACTAAAATGTCAGATTTAGGTCTTACACCAATCGTACCATCAGAAGATATTGATAAAGGAGCATTAAAAACTATGAAATGGTTTGATGCAGTTATAGCTGGAAAACAACATACTGATTTCTTTGCTTCCAGAGTAACAAATTACAGTAAAGGACATTTAGATTGGTCTAACGCATTTTAATATAAAAACATGAGCATAATAGTAGATACTTCCCATTGGGAAGCAGGTAAGGATTATCCAGAATGGATGAACGAAGTTTCGTTAGCAACTATTTCTAAAGGATATTTACTACCAGATGAAAACCCAAGAAAAGCTTACCGAAGAGTAGCAGATACAGTAGCAAGAAGATTAGATCGACCTGATTTAGCGAATAAGTTTTTTCGTTATATGTGGAAAGGCTGGTTGAACTTAGCCTCACCTGTTTTATCGAATACCGGAACCGATAGAGGTTTACCTATATCATGTTTTGGAATCGATACCCCCGACTCTATTAGAGGAATCGGTCTTACTAACGCTGAGTTAATGAGACTGACCTCTTTAGGAGGAGGAGTAGGAATTAGTTTATCAAGAGTTAGAGGTAGAAGTGAGAAAATTGGAGATGGATCTGTCGGTCAATCAGAAGGAGTTGTGCCATGGGCTAAGATATACGATTCTACTATTATAGCTACTAATCAAGGAGCAGTAAGAAGAGGAGCAGCATCTGTTAATCTTGATATTAATCACCCCGATATAGAGGAGTACTTAGAAATACGAAGACCAAAAGGAGACCCGAACAGACAGTGTCTAAACCTTCATCAATGTGTTGTAGTGGATGATAGCTTTATGCAGAAACTTGAGCATAGAGAACCGGAGGCAATGGGATTATGGGTTAAAATACTTAAGTCTAGAGTAGAAACTGGAGAACCTTACATTATGTATAAAGATAATGTTAATAATAACAATCCAGCAGCATACAAAAAAAATAACCTCGAAGTTTCAATGACTAATATTTGTTCTGAGATTACTTTATTTACAGATGAAGAACATTCTTTCATATGCTGTCTATCTTCAGTTAATTTAACTAAGTACGACGAATGGAAAAATACAGATTTAGTAGAGACGGCTATATATTTTCTTGATGGTGTTTTAGAGGAATTTTTAGGCAAAACTTCCGGTAGGGAGTCACTAGCTAGAGCACATAGATCAGCTAAAAAAGGAAGAGCAATTGGTTTAGGAGTTTTAGGATGGCATACTTTATTGCAAAATAAAAAGATACCTTTTAATTCAATAGCAGCAACATCACTCACACATCAGATATTTTCAGATATTAGAAATAAAGCAGAAGGAGCTTCTAGAAAACTTGCTGATGAATATGGAGAACCTGTATGGTGTAGAGGAACTGGTATGAGAAATACACATTTACTCGCTGTAGCCCCGACTGTTTCAAATAGTACTATAGCAGGAGGAGTTTCAGCAGGTATTGAACCTGTCCCAGCAAATGTTTATACATTTAATTCAGCTAAAGGTACATTTATTAGGAAAAACCCAGCTTTAGAAGACTATTTAAATGAAAAAGGTGTTAATACAGAAGAAGTATGGGATCAAATCATGAAAGATAGAGGGTCTATCGCTAATTTACCAGAAGATGTAATGCCAGCCGAAGATAAACCTATATTTTTAACATTTGCAGAAATAAACCAACTACAATTAGTAGAACAAGCAGCAGCAAGACAAAAATACATAGATCAAACGCAGTCATTGAACTTAGCTTTTGATCCAACAGATTCACCTAAGTTTATTAACGAGGTTCACCAAGCTGCATGGAGATTAGGAATCAAAACATTGTATTATTTAAGAACAGATTCAGTTATAAACGGCGATATAGGTAGTAGAACATCTTTAGACTGTTTAAGTTGTGATGGATAGCTATTTATATATATGTCAAAGAGTATAAGATTATATGCAAACACGATTGGTGGAGATATTACTTCAATGTCACTATACCATTCAACAATTGCCGCACCAAATTTAATTGCAGAGGATATTTCACCTGCTACATTATCAGGAGTTGGAGTAACTGTAACAGTCCCAGATGGAGTTAATACCTTTTGGGCTAAAGTAACAGACTCAGGTTCGTGTGCTAATGTTACTTCTAGTTTTTCTAATACTCTTTTTAATCCTAGTAAAAGATACTTTACAGTAGCTAATTCTGGTTCACTTACTAATACTGTTCAGATTAATTCACCAATCGCTGCAGGACCTACAACAGGTTCTGTATCCCAAACAGTAGACTTTGATAATGTTTCTAGTATGATTATACAAGCAAGCTTTGTATATCCAGATTATACTGCTTTTAAGGGATGGTACACAGAAGAAACAGGAGGAACTTTAATTTCTACTGACAACCCATTAACAGTTACAAGATTTACCCATACAGCTTCTGATGCATTTTGGGGTAAATTTGAAGGTTTTACAAGAACATATAACCTATCAGCTTCAAAAGCTACAGTAAATGAAGGAGATGATTTGACTATTACCTTAAGCACAACAGGAGTAGACGGAGGAACACCAGTAGGGTATACAATTACAGGTATTTCACAATCAGACTTATCATCCGGCTCTTTGACAGGTAATTTTATAGTTACTAGCCAAGTAGGTACTATAGATCTAACAATAGCAGCAGATGCTACCTCAGAAGGACAGGAGACTTTAACTATTGATTTAGATGATTTTTCTTGCGACCCAGAAACAGTAGTAATTAACGATACTAGTACACAACCAGCAGCAACTTATAGCATTTCAGCTACTACTCCAGTAGATGAAGGAGATACTGTAATTTTTACTCTTACTACAGCTAATGTTGCTAACGGAACGGTACTGCCATTTACTATAACAGGTATAGATAGTGATGATATTACAGGTGACTTAACAGGTAATTTTACCGTTAATGGAAATACAGCTCAAACTATAGTTACATTAGTAGCAGATAATACAACAGAAGGTACTGAAACAATGACATTGGCATTAGACAATGGAGGAGCTACACAAATCGTTAGTATAAATGATACTAGTATTTTAGTAGGAGGAGTAACTATTAATAGCGGTAGTTTAACGATTTCTAACACATCTATTACCGGTTCTTACACTGGAACACTAGCAATTAACTATACTGTAGATACTGCTGATGTTGAGTTAGGGACACCAAGGGTATGGACAGGAGGACAAGTAAAATGTAATGCTGGATTCTTACATAATCCGTTATTTTACGGTATAGACCCAATAGAAATAGCAATGTCTAATATAGGAACAGTATCACCCGGTACATACACCTATACCTCTACTGTAACTTGGTCAGGATATAATGGAATATGTGTACAACATGGACAAACTCCAGGAACAGGTTCTAATCTACAACAAGAAGCATACTGTGAGATAGTCACTTTAGGTAGCGGTCCAGAAACATGGACACACGTTAATAACACTATAGGATCAGGAAGCGATGTATCTCCAATACCGTTAACTTTTGCTTAGTTAAGTAGGAATCCCGGGTAAAAGTTCTTATATTGTATATATATAAAAAAGTTATAATATGGCATCAGCTAAACAAAGAATTACACAATTAAAAGAATGGTTAGAGTGGAAAAAGAGTACTTCTGGTACTACAGATTCTAAACCTAAAAAGAAGTTTTCTAAAATGGATCACTACAAAAAACAATCAAACAATCAAAGAGGGAATTATGGGCGCAAAAACAGTAATTAAGTTTTATGCTACTTGGTGTGGACCTTGTAAAGCGTACGATACTACTTGGAATAAAGTAAAAGAGGAATTAAGTGATAAGTTTAAATTTATGGAAATAGATGTAGATAAAGATACCTCAGGACTTGCTGCTAAGTATAATATTAGATCGATACCCGCTACTATTGTATTGAATAATAATGATGCTGAGGTAACAGCTAATCAAACAGGTGTACTTTCATCTGAAGATTTAAAAAATTTAATTAACAAATAAATAATAAGTTATGCTAAGAAGACCAGATTCAATTCCAGCTACTGATACAGTTATAGAAGATCCTGCAATGGAACCTTTTTTTATAACTAACTCAGCTAGTGGTGGATATACAGTTTATGAGAGAGTAATTAAAGGTGAAAATAATACACCTTATATTAAGACTATATGTTACCCCGGTAACTTTACTTACGCTCTAAAAAAAGTAGCTACAGAGTTACTTAACTCTAACAAAGAGTATAAAAGTGTTAAAACTTATGTTGATACATATAAGAATATCACAGACAAGATTACTTCTATGATGAAGTAATTTTAACGTTAGCCTATACGTTTATAATACCTGGCAAATTTTAATATTTATAGAAATGGCAAAAAATGTTGTAATTAGTCTTTCAGGAGGGATGGACTCCTCTACTTTACTACTCAGATGTGTATCAGAGTATGACAATGTAACTGCAATATCTTTTGATTACGGTCAAAAGCATAGAGTAGAGCTCGAACGAGCAAAATCCTTAGTTGAATACTTAAATGAGAAAGGTTTTGATATCAAGTACCAAGTAATTAAACTAGACGGGTTAGTTAACTTACTAAATTCAGCTTTAACTGAAGGAGGAGAAGATGTACCAGAAGGTCACTATGAGGAAGATAATATGAAAGCTACAGTAGTACCTAATAGAAACAAAATCTTTGCTTCTTTAGTACAAGCAGTAGCTTTATCAGAAGCTATGTATAATGGATATAATACAGATATCGCATTAGGTATACATGCTGGTGATCATGCAATTTATCCAGACTGTAGACAAGAGTTTAGAGATGCTGACGATGCTGCCTTTAGAATAGGTAACTGGGAAGCAGATAAGGTAGGGTATTTTACTCCTTACTTAGATACAGATAAATTAGGAATTTTACAAGATGGACAATTACTTATAGATGCATTGGAATTGGATTTTGTACAAGTATACAAGAGAACAAACACGTCTTACAAACCTTACCCGTCCGGTAACTCAGACTACAAGTCTGCATCATCGGTGGAAAGAATTGAAGCGTTTATTGAGTTGGGTGTTGATGATCCCGTTCAGTATGAAGACGAAACTGGACCTGTGGATTACGCAATTGCGAAAGCACATGTTAAAAAATTATTAGCAGAGCATGAGCAATAACAATAACACAAGCACAGGAAACCCACATACTAATAGTACTCGAAATGATTTTAATAGAAGAATTGAAAAGTATAAGATGTTGGGAGCGACAAAGAGAGTAGAGTGGGAGAACAGAAGAAGAAACCGCTCTATATAGTAGGTAGGGGGATTAGCTCAGCTGGCTAGAGCGCCTGCCTTGCACGCAGGAGGTCATCGGTTCGACTCCGATATTCTCCACAAACACTTCAGTAATATGAAATCAACGGCACATTTTTTCGGAGATAGTTTTACATGTGGTCACACTTTGTATAAAACCTCCAGTATTTGGCCTAGATTAATTGCTAAAGGATTAGATTTAAAGTATAAAAATTATGCTCAAGGAGGAGCAAGTCCACAGTTTATAATTAATCAAGTTATTAAAGCATTGCCGAATATTAAAGAAGGTGATAAAGTATTTTTACTAGAAACTGTACCGGATAGAATAGAGGTCTATAATGAATATAAGGATGAAATTGTTTCTGTTACGAATGGTAAATTAGTAGATGCACTTGAATTTGGAGTTCCTTTTGACAAAAATTATTTTAATAATCAAGATGAAATAAAAAGTATATTTAACTTTATATACGACCATAGATATAAGAAACTAAATCCTTTTGGTAAGTACTTTTCTAGTATATTCTCTGATTTTGGTATATTTTTTAAATCAATAAAAGTAGAATACATACATTTACCGTATAAGCTCTCTTTTGCTAATATTCAAAAAGGCGAAATGTTTGAAACTTCAAGAGTAGCATCTAATGGTAGTACTGCTGATGATCATTTTAGTATAAAAGGACATTGGCAATTTGCCAAATTTATCTCAAAGAATTACTTTAACAGTAGTATAAAACTCCCAGAGGAACCTAAAAAAGGATACAACATAATATGATACAGTTAGGAATATCTGCTTTTTACCATGACTCAGCTGCTTGTTTAGTAGTAGACGGTAAAGTTATTGCAGCAGCAGAAGAAGAAAGATTTACCGGAATTAAGCATGACAGTTCATTTCCTTTTAATGCTATTAATTGGTGTTTAAGGTATACTAGAACAACTCTTAAAGCAGTAGATCAAGTCTGTTGGTATGAAAATCCTGAATTAAAAAAAGATAGAGTACTTACTACTTTTAATAAACATTTCTTTAAAACGTTATTGTTAAGGTATAGATATTTAAGAGATTATAAAAAATATAATCCTGAAACTATTTTAAGAAGAGGTGGGTTTAAAGGTGAAATAGTATATACCGACCATCATACTTCTCATGCAGCTTTTAGCCTACATACAAGTCCCTATGAAAATCCTGCAATACTAACAGTCGACGGAGTAGGTGAATGGGATACCACAGCAGTATATAGAAGTAGAAACGGCAAAGTACAGAAAATGCAATCTATTAAATACCCTAATTCTTTAGGATTAGTATACTCTACTATTACTGCGTATTTAGGGTTTAAACCTAATGAAGGAGAATATAAAATTATGGGATTAGCACCATACGGTAATCCAGATTTATATTTAGGTAAGTTAATGAGTTTAGTAGAAAATACATCTAATCAGTTTAAATTAAATACTAAACCTTTCTCTTGGGAATACTCTGATAAAGTAATGTTTAATAAAAACTTATTTAAGGCACTTGGCATACTTCCTAGATTTCCAGAAGAACCAGTTACTCAGGAACATAAAGATTTAGCAGCAGCTTTACAGAAATGGTATGAATATCAATTTACTAAATTGCTGATAACTGCAAAAAATATGTCGAAGTCACCTAATTTATGTTTAGGAGGAGGATGTGCCTATAATGGAGTAGCAAATGCTTTAGCTTATAAATATTTTGACTCAGTACATATCCCTTTTTCTCCATCAGATGCAGGATCAGCTATAGGTGCATGTTTACACCACTACAAAGGAGAACGTAAGGATAACAGTAATCCGTATTTAGGACCAGACTATAAAGATATCGATATACACAAGGCTATTAATGACTTTCAAGAAAAATGGCCTGATTTTATAACTTCGTTTAGGCTGTCTGATGATTTAATAGTTAAAAAAACTGCTGAGTTGCTTTCTAAACAGAAAATAGTAGCATGGTTTCAAGGTAGGATGGAATTTGGAGCAAGAGCATTAGGTAATAGGTCTATATTAGCAGCTCCTCAAGATCCTAAGATGAGAGAAAAATTAAATTATGTTATAAAGAAAAGAGAAGGGTTTAGACCTTTTGCTCCTTCTGTAAAAGCTGATGAAGCAAGTAAATATTTTGATCTAAAAGAAGAAGTTCCATATATGAACATAGTAGTTCAAGCTAAGACTAAAAGGATACCTTCAGCTGTTCATATTGACAATTCAGCAAGGGTGCATACAGTAACACCAGAACAAAACGAACGTTACTATTTATTATTAGATGAAATTAAGAGGTTAACTGGATCTCCTATACTACTTAATACTTCGTTTAATTTAAAAGATCAAACTATAACAATATCCCCAGAACAAGCTATATCAAGATTTATGAAATCTAATATAGATTTTTTAGTTATTAATAATCATCTTATACAGAAATTATGACAGACAAAGAAAAAAAAGAGAAGATTTTAAAAGAAAAGAAAGAAAAAGAATTTCAAGAGAGATTAAAGGAACTTAAAAAAAGAGACCCTTTTGTTTATAAGAATTTCTAGTACTATTTATAAATAAACATAATTCATGGCTACTTTAACAGGAAATACAATAAAAGACACTTACTATAAATTAGTGCAAGTTGACGATGGTCAATTAGTGCAGAATGGAATAGGTTCTCCACTCACAGGATCAATAAAACTTAGCGGTAGTTTGCATGTTACCGGTAGTCAAACAGTTGGAGGTGATTTAACAGTTACCGGTGATGTAAAAGCAAGAGCATTTATTACAGAATTAACTCAATCTACCGTATTATATAAGTCTGGTTCTACAGCTTTCGGAGATGATGCAACAGACACACATAGCTTTTCAGGATCAGTAACAATGCATAATTCTTTAGCATTAGGAAACTATGCTAACGTATCAGCTTCATTAGACGCTGCAGAAGATGCTATTATTGCTAACTCACAATCAGCACATATTCATAGAGTAGCTTTAGACACAATATTAAGTGCATCAGTAGATGCACATTTAGATGCCAATATTAGTGCTTTATCAGCTTCAACTGATAGTCATTTGGATTCAGAAATATCATTACTTTCAGCTTCAGTAGATACTCACTTAGACGCAAACATAACTGCTTTAAGTAGTTCAGCTCATTCTCAAAGAGTATCTGAAGATACAGTATTATCTGGTTCTGCACACATACAGAGAGAAGCAATTAAAGGCTTAGCATCAAGTGCTAATACAGCATTATCTACTTCTGCAGATGTAAGAAGAAACGAATTAAGTGGTTCAAGCGCAAGTGCTTTAAGAGCTGAATATATAGCAGCAGATAGTGCGTTAAGTGCATCACAGAACACCTACATCAATGCTAAAGTAGCAGCATTAGTAGATAGCTCACCAGGAACTTTAGATACGTTAAATGAATTAGCAGCAGCTTTAGGAGATGATGCAACATTTTCAGCTTCTATAGCAACTACTATAGGTACTAAATTACCTACAGCAACACATACAGCATTTTCATCATCTAATGCATCAGCATTAAGAACAGAATTTTTAGCTGGTGACACTTCTTTGAGTTCTTCATTAAATACTAGAATTGTTACTTTAGAAAGTGCAGAAACAACTGCTACAATATCAGCTTCAGCTCATACACAAAGAACAGCAATTTCAGGAGCATTAGATACAGCAATAGACAGTGTAATTTCATCATATATAGCAGCAGATAGTGCGTTAAGTAGTTCATCAGCATCTGCAATAAGAAGTGAATATGTAGCAGGTGATACAGCTTTATCTAGCTCAGCTCATACTCAAAGGACTGCATTGAGCGCTAGTTCAGCAACAGTATTTGCTACTTCTGCTTCAGCAGCAGAACAAAGAACACATTTGGAGAATGTAAAAGTCCCAGGACAAATAACAGATCTATCTAGTTCAGCTCATACTCAAAGAACAGCATTAAGTGCGAGCTCAGCAACAGTAATTCAAACATCAGCAAGTATTGCATCAGACTATATTAGTATAGAAAAGCTTAAAACATTTATTACAGGTTCATACACAGAATTTCAAGCAGCTATAGGATCACTATAAAATAAATTTATATGCCAGAATTTAATGAGAGAGAATATAATATTATCCTTCATAAAGAAGTAGACTATGATTTATTTTGGGAAGATCTAAAAGAAATTACAGAAAAAGATAATATACCTAATAGGCAAGTGGAAATAGCCAATCCGAGATTAGGTAGTTATCGCCAAACTCACTACTGGTTGACAGAAGCTGAAAAAGAAGATCTCTTAGCACATCCTAGTGTTTTAGATATTGAAATACCACCTGAACAGAGAAATGATATAGTAAAAGAGCACGGAGCTATAATTAGCGGATCGTATAATAGAAGCCCTTCATTATCTTCAGGAGATAAAAACTGGGGACTATTAAGATGCAATACTAAAGATAATACCTATAACGGTAATGAAATTATAGATGAAACTTATAATTATACTTTAGATGGAAAAGGAGTAGACGTAGTTATTGTTGATTCCGGAGTACAAACTGATCATCCGGAATGGGAAGATCAGCATGGAGTATCCAGGTATACATTTATAGATTGGGGTTCTATTCATACAGGATTTACTCAAAATGCTAACCATGAAAGAGATAATGATGGTCACGGTACTCATTGTGCAGGTATAGCAGCAGGAAAAACCTTTGGATGGGCTAAGAATGCAAAAATATACTCCTTAAAAATAAGAGGTTTAGAAGGCTCTGGTGACGGTGCTACTGGAATAGATGATAGTTATGCATTAGATGCAATTAAATTATTCCACAGACAAAAGGCTATTGACCCTGCTACCGGGTATAAAAGACCGACAGTAGTTAATATGTCTTGGGGGTATTCTGCAAAATTTACAGGAGGCTCTACAGCATACGCAGTAAATTATAGAGGAACGTCATATAGTTCTACCGTCATACAAAACTCCTTTGGAGGAGAACTTAAAGCGTTTGGGCTAAACGAATTTGCGCCTAGTATAGGTTTGTTAGGCACATGGAAACACCCAGTAAGAATAACTTCTGTAGATACCGATATTGAAGAAATGGTAGAAGAAGGCATCCACGTAATAATTGCTTCAGGAAATAGTAATCATAAGATAGATGTACCTTCAGGAGCTGATTATAATAATCAAGCATTGATTAATAATACTCAATGGAGATATTATTCTAGAGGTTCATCACCTTATTCTGATAAAGCTTTTATGGTTGGATGTATTGATGAAGATCAAGTACAATCTGGTAGTAACTACATAGATAAAAGAGCTGATTTTTCAAATCACGGACCTGGAGTAAACATTTATGCACCCGGTTCTCGTATACTTTCATCAGTAAGTAATACCTCAGGATACGCAAGAGGTTCTTATACCCATAACGGTGCGTATTGGGAATCTATATTAAATGGTACATCAATGGCAGCTCCACAAGTATGCGGTGTAGTAGCTCTATATGCACAGTCATCACCAGGATTAACACCAGCTAAAATGCAAGAAGTAGTCTTTGCAAATGCTAGTGAAGTAATTTATAATCCTACAGAACATTTATCCGGTAGTTACTCACTACAGGCTGATTCAGTTAAAATGTTACATAATAAGTACGGTCAAAATTCACCATTAACATTCTCTGGAAGTTTTACTGCTACTGCAAACTTAGACTTTTAATGTTATCTATACAGATTCCAACAACTGTTTCTCGTTCTCATGTTTTTAATCCTCTATTAGCTGAGCTAAAAAGACAAGCAGAACCTTTTGGCGATAAAGTAGAAATAATATACCTTTCAGATCAAAAAGAAATGCCTTTAGGTAAGAAAAGAAGACTTCTTTATGAAATGTCTACTATGCCTTACAGCGTACAGTGGGATGATGATGATTGGATTCACCCTTTAGGTATACATCATATAATGAAAGAATTAGAATTCCAACCAGACTCTGTATCGTATAGAATGGTACAAGAATTTGATGGAAAACCTAACGAAAGTATCCCCGGCAAAATGTTAGTATGTGATTTTAGAAAGAGGTACGCGGAAAGATGGGAGAATATGTACGGTTTCGATATAGTAGCACCTACAGACTGCAAATGTGTTATTAAAACAGATATAGCAAAAGAAGCATGGAAAGAAATACCAGATAATACAAGATATGGTGAAGATGGAATGCTAGGTAGAATACTATATAAGAGGAGGCTATTAAAGGTTGAGAGATATATAGATAAACATATTTATTGGTATTTAAATCTTACCGGAGATGCATTTGGATTTTGGAGGTATGGGTTAGAAGAAAATTATATAATCTAGTTGGAAATTAGAAATAACTTTCTTATATTATAGTATAATTAGACGACAGTGTCACAGCACCACTTAAAAAACACGAAAATGATGGACTTAAATGAAGTCGAGAATGATCTCTATGATGTAGAGTCTCGCAGAATGACGGAAGAGCAATACTTAGCGAACCGTATACATCAAAACAAAATTACATCTGATGAATCGATTAACTACCCTGATGCAAAGAAGCACCAGATTGTATCGTTTATTAAATCCGGTATTAGAATACTAGGATACTGTTTTATACCATTTAATTTGGTAACCTCAGCTATTCTTCTTATATTATCTGAAATAGTAGGTATAATCGAAGAATTAGTATAAAAAATAAGTTATGGCAAAATATCAATCAACAAAAGTATTCGATGGATTCAGTACCGTCTTTCGTCAATGGAAAGCCGAAACAACTCACTGTAGATTTCTTCACGGTTATGGAGTATCATTTAAACTCTGGTTTGAAGGAGAATTAGATGAACGTAATTGGGTATGGGATTTCGGAGGAATGAAAAGAGCTAAAACCTTAATTGACGGAAAATCACCTAAAGCATGGATGGATTATATGTTTGATCATACATACTTGATAGCAGAAGACGATCCATTCTTACCTGAAGCATTAAAGCTAGATGAGAAGGGTATAGCACAGGTTAGAGTAGTACCTGCTACAGGAGCAGAGAAGTTCTCACAATATATATACGAAAAGCTAGCTCCGTTCATAGAGACGGAAACTGAAGGTAGAGTAAAAGTTATAAAAGTAGAATTTAGAGAACACGGTAAAAACTCAGCACTATATGTCCCTAGGTAGAATAGAAGATTATGATAAAAACTTACCGATTGTAGAAATATATACTGCAGTCCAATCAGAAGGCTCAAGAGCAGGATACCCAACGGTAGTAATTAGGACTACAGGATGTACTCACAGATGTTATTTTGGTGAAGGCGGTTGGTGTGATTCTTGGTATACAAGTATTCATCCAGAAAAAGGTCAATATTCGTTTAACGATATTATAGAAATGTACGATAAGAATCCTCAAATATCAGAAATGATGTTAACTGGAGGTTCACCTACTATGCATAAAAAACTTGTAAACGAATTAACACACTTTGCTAATGAAAGAAATATCTTTATTACTATCGAGACTGAAGGAAGCCATTTTCTACCCACTGATTATCCTATTAATTTGCTTTCTATTAGTCCTAAGTTCTCCAATAGTGTTCCTGTACTGGGAGTATCTACGCCTCAAGGAGCGACTACAGACGAAAGAATGATTAAACAACATAATAAATTTAGATTAAAATACGATACTATAAAACAGAGTATGGACTATCATTCTGATTACCATATTAAACCTGTTTGGGACGGTAAAGATAATAATGCTCTAAATGAAATTATGGAATGTATTGAAACACTAAATGCTCCAAAAGATAAAGTATGGTTTATGCCTGCTGGAGATAGTAGAGAAGCTTTATATAAATCTTACCCTATATTATTTGATTGGGTTAGAGATAATGGTTATAGAATGACCTGGAGACCTCATATTATTGCATTTGAAGATCAAAGAGAAGTCTAATGAGTTATATAATTGGACACCCTTGCGTTAGTACCTGTGATACAGCTTGTGTAGCAGTTTGCCCAGTAGATTGTATACACGGTCCTATTAAAGTAGATGGAGCAGGAGCTGAAGTAGCAGACATGAGTAAAGAAGAGCTAGTTAATAAAATGCTCTATATTAATCCTGAAGAATGTATAGACTGTGGTGCTTGTCTTCCGGAATGCCCAGTAGATGCAATCTACGAAGATGAAGAAACAGCTATAGAAAAAGATGGCACAGATAAATATGTTAAATTAAATTATGAATTTTTTGGAGAAAAGTGGAACGGATAACCTAGTTATCGCAACAATAGAATTACCAGACAATTACTGGACAACAAATCATACATGGGAGTAGAGAAAGTATATTTAACTTGGGACGATATAAATGTACTTTTAGATAAGTTACATGAACAAGTAGGAGGGAAAGCTAGATTAGTAACAGGTATTCCAAGAGGAGGAGCAATAATAGCTATTTTATATTCTCATAGATTTGGAGTTGAGTACTTTAACAACGTTAGTAATCATTATCCTCATTTATTAGTTATTGATGATATAGCTGACACAGGAAAAACATTTAAAAAGTATTATGATGAATGTCCAAAACCTATGTATGCATCTCTACACTATAAAAAACAATCAGTATTTAAACCTAATTACTATGTTGAAGAAGTAGGACCTGAATGGATTGTATACCCATGGGAAAATGAAAACGCAAAATCCATACAGGATTATTTGGATAATAAGAAATAAAATCGTATATTTAAGTATTAATAAGTTATAAGAATGGCAAAGAAGTTTATAGAAGGAACAGAATTAGTTCAAGCTGGATTCGCTAACGGTATATCCAGTCAATTAGCAATTAAACAATTAACCGAAGGACCTGAAGCAAGGTTAACATCAGAAGAAAAACAAGAGATTATTACTAATGCAGCAACAGCATTTGGTGACTTCTTAACCGCTCTTGGAACTGACTGGGAAAACGACCCCAACTCTTCTGATACTCCTATGAGAGTAGCTAAAGCATACGTTAATGATCTATGGAAAGGTAGATTTGAACCTTTAGACCGAATTACAGCATTCCCTAGCGACGGCTACGACGGAATCGTACAAGAGTCTAATATACCAGTAACGTCAATGTGTAGTCATCACCACCAAACAATAGGTGGGACTGTTAGCATAGCCTATATTGCTTCAGAGTCTGGAAAGGTTGTTGGTTTATCTAAACTAAATAGAATAGTAGAGCAATTCGGTAGAAGAGGTGCTATTCAAGAACAGCTTACAGTTGCTATACATAATGCTGTTAATAAAATTTGTGATGGTAATTTAGGAGTAGCAGTTCAAATTAATGCTACCCATAACTGTGTTAGCTGTAGAGGAGTTAAGCATGGAGGAGCTTCAATGCAGACAGCTAAACTAACTGGAGCATTCTTAGATGAAGATTCAGCAAAAGCAGAGTTTTATAAAAATATAGAATTAGCTAGTATATGCAAGCATTAGAACACGATATTAGACCATGGGGGGAGTATCAAGTTTTACTTGATAGTCCTTTCTGTAAGGTAAAAATGATTACAGTAAAACCCGGCGGTCAACTATCATACCAATCTCATAAACATAGATCAGAGACTTGGACAGTAGTACAGGGCATGGCAGGGTACACCCTTAATGGCTCAGATAGTGTGTTAACGGAACAAAATACACTTTATATACCAGAAGGTGCTAAACATAGAATAAGAAATATTAATACAGTACAGGATAATAAGGATATGATTTTTATAGAGGTTCAGCATAGTAGTGCTGGTATCTTTGATGAATCAGATATAACTAGATACGAAGACGATTATGGAAGGTAAACAATTAACATTATTCTCTAAAGAAGAGATAAAAGATATGGAAACGCAACCTGTATGGGTTAACGGAGTTCCATTTGTAGATGAAGTAGAAACATTTAACAAAACATTCGGAAAAACTAATAACTATGAACCAGTCATCCCAGAATACAAAGAGTGGAAATTTGTCTATGATTTCATCCTTGAAGAACTCGAAGAATATAGAGAAGCTTGCGAAAGAGGGGACATTGTGGAAGTTCTGGACGCTTTGTGCGACATTACTTATGTTTCCCTTGGGAACGGTACTATGCTACATGGCCTTAAAGATAAGATATGGCCAGCATATCAAGAAGTACAAGCTTCTAATATGTCAAAAGCTTGCAAAACTGAAGAAGAGGCCATACAGAGTGTCAGCCAAAGAGCTAAGGAGCAAGGTGAGGCCTGTCATTTTGAAAAGGTTGCGGAAGGACGGTACGTTGTTTACAGAACAAGAGATAGAAAAGTATTGAAAAGCCTTAGTTATTTTAGACCCGACCTTAAACAATTTTTTAATGATTAACTTAGACGAACATAAAAAAGAAGTAGAAGGTACTTTATATGTACCTTACGATATAGCAGTGAAAGCTCTAGCAGAGGCTTATGCAAGTAATAAGTCACTTGAACAGGTAGTAGATACAATAAAAAAATCTACTATGGACTTAAATAACGCATTTAAAGATTTAGATATTGATTAAGATAGCACACGAATCACCAAAGAGTATTTTTAGTACTGTACAGAAATTTACAGACTACGATTATGCTTTAGTACACTTATTTGAAGAAGACGAAGAGTACCTTCAACACTTTAAAGATGCATTAGCAAACGGTAGAGAAGTAATTTTAGATAATTCTATATTTGAATTAGAAGAAGCATTCGATGCTGATAGATTTGCATACTGGATAAAAGAACTAAAACCTACTTGGTATATAGTTCCAGATGCTTTAGAGCAATGTTTTAAGACTTGTGATCAAGCTCATAAGTTTTTTGAAAAGTATCCTAAAGATAGTCTACCGGGAAAAGCAATTGGAGTAGTACAAGGTAAAACATATGAATCAATAGCTAGCTGTTACGACTATATGGATAAAGTAGCTCCTGTAGATATGATTGCTATATCTTTTGATTATTCGTATTATGAAGAGGTTTGTCCGCATCCTAACAAGTACGTTAGTTGGATGCTAGGACGTGCAAAGCTACTTGGAGATTTAGTTAAAAACGATGTTATTAATAAAGATAAGCCTCATCATTTATTAGGATGTGGTTTACCTCAAGAGTTTATGTTATATAGAGAATCTAACTATGATTGGATATACTCTTTAGATACATCTAATCCTGTAGTACATGGAATAAAAGAAATAATCTATAAAGATCAAGGACTATGGGATAAAGAATCTCAGAAGTTATTTGAATTAATTAACTATGAAGTTAATGAAGATCAATTAACATATATTAAAAGTAATATTCAAAAATTTAGATGGTTTACAAATGGACAGCAAAATGTGGATAACGTTCTTTAGCCAAACCGGTAAAGAAATAGCAGACATAGCGGAATCAATAGGTCGATGGCCTGATAGAATTTATACTAACGATAGACCGGAAGATCTTCGAACTGTAGATCCTAGAATTGTAGAAAAAGGATTCTATACATTACCTAATAAACCTACGTTAGAGGATTATGAAGAGTTTTTAGTTTATTTTCCGGAAGCTACTATAACATTACATGGTTGGTTAAGAATTATGCCTCCTGAAATTTGTGATAAGTTTAATATATACAATGGACATCCAGGTTTGATTACTAAGTACCCTGAATTAAAAGGTAAAGATCCTCAAATTAAAGCATATCAAGCAAAACATGAAGTAATGGGAGCAGTAATACATAAAGTTACTGCAGGAGTAGATGAAGGAAGAGTCTTAAAGGAAATATTCTTTAACTCTTGGGGTATTACAGAAACGGAGATGTGGGAAACTATGAGGGATAGATCGTTATATTTGTGGTTAGAATTTTTAAAAGAATTATTAGGAAATACGAAGTAAATTTCTTATCTTTATATAAATAAAAAGGTTTTATGATAAAAAGAATAGCATTAGTAGGAGCAAGTAGTACAGGTAAGACTACTGTTTATGAACTACTTAAAAATAAATTACCTAAGTATGAATTCGTAAATGAGTCTACTAGAACTGTAAGCAGTTACGAATTTCCTATTAATGAGAAAGGAACAGAAGCTACTCAGTTAGCTATTAGCTGTTTTCACTTAGAAGCTTTATTGCAACCTTATAATCAAGTTCTCGATAGATGTTTTATGGATGTTGTAGTATATACAAGGTTTATGGATAATGTTGGAGGAGGAACAATCAAGTATATAAATGATACTTGGAATAGAATAAAGCATGAATATACTCATTATATTTATTTTCCTATAGAATTTGATTCTGTAGATGATGGAGTTAGAAGTGTAAATGAAAAGTGGAGAACAGATATTGATGAAGAGTTTAAAGCAGTATTAGAAGGTGTACGTCAGCCTTACTTGACGATAACTGGTTCCCCTATGCAAAGGGTAGAACAAATATTAAAATTTATAAATGTTTAGATACGGAGCAAAATTACTAAGAGTAGTAGATGGTGACACAGCAGATGTTATGATCGATTTAGGATTTAGTACCTGGGTAAAAGCTAGGTTAAGATTTAAAGGTGTTGACACCTGGGAAAAGAGAACAAAAAACCTAGAGGAAAAAGCTAAAGGTTTACTTGCTTCGGAATTTACGAAAAAATACCTAGAGATGAATGATGGTAAGTTTGAAATACAATCTTACGGTAAAGGTAAGTATGGTAGAGTACTTGCAGAAATATTCATAGATGGAGAAGAAAAATCTCTTAATGATTTATTAATAGAAAACGGTCACGCTTATGTTTATGAGGGTGGTAAAAAACAATTATTTAAAGGTTAATATGGCAGAAGTTAAAAATTATCAAGAAGTTGTAGATATTGCATCTAAACATTTAGGAACTGTAGGAGGTGCTGGGTACAAAGATACCTATGCTCCTGAGCTACTAGTAAAAATACCAAGATACTTAAATAGAGAAGGTTACGGATTAACATCAGATAGCTTTACAGGAGTTGATACTTGGAATTGTTATGAAGTATCAGCTATTACAACGAAAGGACAACCAGTAGCAGGAATGTTAAAAATTGTATGTCCTAGTAATAGTGAATTTCACGTAGAATCTAAGTCGATTAAGTTATATTTAAATTCATTTAATATGACTAGAATAGGAGACAATGCATCTGATTGTATTAGCGGCATAGAAGCAAGAGTTAAGAGAGATTTAGATGAATTATTAGAGACTACAACTACTGTGACTTTCTATGCTTCTGATCTAGAAACTGAACCTTTATCCTTTCAGGAGTATACGGACTTAGGAGAAATTGCTAACTTAGATGCTATAGACTTTACAGCTTTTCAATCAGATGAAAGTCAGCTTGATATTGAAGAGCATGACGATACTACTACTATCAGATTTAGTTCTAACTTATTAAGATCTAATTGTAGAGTAACTAATCAACCTGACTGGGGTGATGTATTTATTAAGATTATAGGTAAAAACGTACCAACAGCAGCATCAATAGCAAAGTATATTGTTAGTCATAGAACAGTTAGTCATTTTCACGAGGAAATATGTGAAATGGTATTTAAGCATTTATCAGATGCCTGTAAACCAGAACAATTAATGGTTGCTTGTTTGTATACTCGTAGAGGAGGATTAGATATTAATCCTATTAGAGCTACTCACCAATCATTAATTCCAGAATTCTTTACTAATCCAGAATATACTATTCGTAAAACATTAAGACAGTAATGAATAAATTTACATCAACCTATATAGTTTCATTATTAGCTATAATTCTAATATGGAATATAAGCCCAGATTTCGATAAGGAACCTAGGTTGATGGAACAAATTTCAGAAAACGAAAGAGTTGCCGAACCTAAAGTACAGTATATTCAAACCCCAAAAGGATTTTTTGGATACATTAATGAGATACTTACAACTGTTATAGGTGTGGTGAACATAGTAACATTTGGTTATCAAATGAGAGATAGGAAAAGAAAAGTATCAAGACAGTAATGGAAACTTGCATCATCAATGGACCACTAGGGTGTGATTTATCGCTCAGTCATGTAAATAAACATAATGGAGGAGGTCCTTTCTTTATTGAAAAGTTTTTGAGCAAACCAGGTGTTCTCGATAAGTTTAATGCTACTACATCCGTAATGGAAATGTGTAGCGGTCCAGGGTTTATGGGCTACTACCTAGCATATAAGTTAAACCTTAATAATGCTTACTTTTTAGATATTAATCCTGAAGTAGCAGATTCTTATAAGGAGAATAAAAAGAGAGTTAATTTTAAAGTTAGTCATAAAGTGTCTGATGGTTTTAAATCATATACAGGTCCAAAAGTCAATTTAATAGTTCTTAACCCTCCTCATTTAGTAGAAGAAAGACATTTTGATAATCTAGCTAGGACTGTCCCTGAATGGTTTCCTACAGAAACACCAGAAGAAGAGAGACAATCTAGATTAATTTTAATAGACGAAGATTTTAAATTTCATACTCATTTTTGTGAGGAAGTTTACGACAGGTTAACTAAAAATGGTCAGATAGCTTTTTTTGAAAATGAAAAGTTTATACCTCATAAAAGACTAGAAGAGCATTTAGGAGATAGATTTAGTTATGAGTTTATACAATTTCAAGATACACTCGATGAAGGATACTATTTATTAATAGCCACTAAAAAATAATTATGCCAGAAATACAAATTGAGGAAGAAAGAGTACTTATAGCGAA
>Ga0233426_10000853_pt1 | contig 30224 bp, 22 predicted proteins | sample SI_118_April2016_6_FD_179875 | JGI IMG/M metagenome (GOLD analysis project Ga0233426, IMG submission 179875) | Seawater microbial communities from Saanich Inlet, British Columbia, Canada - SI_118_April2016_10_MG | ecosystem: Environmental > Aquatic > Marine > Inlet | place: Canada: British... | reverse complement strand
ACGCTTTTAGCATTAAATGCTTTTGCAGTAGCACCTTCTCTTAAGATAGTTACTGAATTCATTACATCATCTTGTGCAATTGCATTCACGACATCCATACCTTCTATTACATGTCCAAAAACTGAGTGTTTTCCATCTAGCCAAGGAGTTTCTTTATGGGTGATAAAGAATTGAGATCCATTAGTAGTAGGTCCTGAATTTGCCATAGATAAAACACCTCCTTTATCATGTTTTAATTCTGGGTGGAATTCATCTGCAAATTTGTATCCAGGGTCCCCCATTCCATTTCCATCAGGGCAACCACCTTGTATCATGAAGTCAGCAATTACTCTATGGAATTTCAATCCATCATAGTAAGGTGTTCCTTCCTCTTTTTTATTGTTTTTAATTGTCCCTTCAGCTAAGCCAACAAAGCTAGCTACTGTAAGTGGAGTTTTCTCATGTTCTAGTTTGATTAAGATATCTCCTTTTGTGGTGTTGATTTTTGCGTACATACCGTCTTCTAAGTTTGATTTATTATCGTTATTGTTAAATTGTGTGCTAGCTAAAAGTGCTAGTCCTAAAAGTATTGCTTTCATTGTTTAATTGGTTTTATTTAGTTCAGTTTTATATTCAGTTATTATTTGTTCTACTATTTTAATCGTTTCATCTATTGAAACTTGCGATATTCCACCTGAAGCATTCATGTGCCCGCCACCGCTAAAGTATTTATTGGCAATACCATTTACTTTAAAGTCCCCTTTGGAGCGCAAAGATAGCTTAATCATTCCATCTTTTTCAGCAATAAATACAGCAAATTTTATTCCTTTTATTCCAAGAGCATAGTTTACAAACCCTTCCGTATCTCCCTTTTTGAATTCAAAGCGGGTTAATTCTTCAGCAGTTAACGAAATTATTGCTGCATTATTATCAGGATACAATCTTAGTTTCTCGTTTAAACAATATCCTAATAGTTTAATCCTGTTAGCTGATGAATTATCATAGATTAAATCATGGATTTTAGTGTTATCTGCTCCTGCAGCAATCAGTTCTGCTACTATATGATGTGTTTTTGCTGTTGTTGAAGCATATTTAAAGCTGCCTGTATCTGTCATAATCCCTACATACAGGCATTCTGACATCTCTTTATTAAGGTAAGAAGTCATTTCCATAGCATCCATTACTTCATATACCATTTGTGCTGTGGAACAGGCAGTGGTATCCGAAAAGATAAGCTCAGCAATATCTCTGTCAGGATCTTGATGATGGTCAATCATTATTTTAGTGGCATTGCTATTTTTTACTACATCAGCAAATGTTGCAATTCTACTTAAATGACTAAAGTCCAGCAGAAAAAGCAAATCAGCATTAGCTGTTATTTTATCTGCTTCAGTTTCATTTCCTTCATACACTAATACAGCATCATTACCAGGTAACCAATGTAAGAAATCAGCATATTCGTTAGGAGTGATAACCTTTACAGTGTGGCCAAGTTGTTGTAATAAATTACACAGACCTAAAGATGAGCCCATAGCATCACCATCAGGACCTCTATGGGTAGTGATTACTATATTCTTAGGACTATTAAGTAGGTTTTTTAAAGCTTGAGCTGTTTCTTTCATAAGCACGCAAAAATAGTAAAAGAAATAAGAGTAGGTTTTGATTAAAATTCTAATTTTGCAGCCCTTAATAAATTAAACTAAGAAAAGATGTCAAACATTACATTTACAATGATTAAACCAGAAGCTGTTGCAGCTGGAAACACTGGAGCAATCTTAAACAAAATTGAAGGAGCAGGATTTAGAATTGTAGCTTTGAAAAAAGTACATTTATCTAAAGAAAAAGCGAGTGAGTTTTATGCTGTACATAGCGAGCGTCCTTTTTATGGTGAGCTAGTTGACTACATGTGTGAGTTACCTATTGTTGCTGCCATTTTAGAAAAAGATAATGCAGTTGCTGATTTTAGAGCCTTAATTGGTGCTACTAATCCAGCTGATGCTGCACAAGGAACCATTAGAGCAGAATTTGCAGAGAGCTTAGCTAAGAATGCTGTACACGGTTCTGATTCTGATGAGAATGCAAATATTGAAGCTGAATTTCACTTCTCAGCTGAGGAAAGATTTTAGTAGATAATTTGTGTTAATACTGAACAGGAGCCACTCGCAAGAGTGGCTTTTGTTGCTAATAGTCATCACTAGTAATTTTAATGATTTACACACACGATTGATGTCTATATTCTTGTGATTGACAGCTATATTCCTGTGCTTGACGCCTATATTCTTACGCTTGACAGCTATATTCTTACGCTTGACGTCTATATTCTTGTGAATGACGCTTATATTCTTACGCTAGATAGCTATATTCCTGTGCTTGACAGGTAAAAACGAACAGCTAACTGCTCTCCGAGAAATTTGATCAAAAAAAAACCGAGCATTTGCTCGATTTTTTTTTAATAATAAATTAAATTTTTACTCTTTATAAAAAGTCTTGCTCAGTATCTTATCGTCTCTTGAAATAACTATTAAGTACATACTTGTGCTTAAATGAGAGATATCAATAGTTGCCTTTGTAGTATTGATAAAGTTATAGTTAGAAAAAATTACCTTTCCTGTAATATCATAAATACTTACAGAAAACTGTAACCCACTTCCTTCAAGCTGAATATTTATGATGTCTGAAGCAGGATTTGGGAAAATATTAAAATCAATATTAATATCATTAATTCCTGAAACTATAAAATTGAAGGTCTGAATATCCGTATCTCCTAATTCAGAATTAATTGTTGATGTGAATATTAATGGAGTACAGGGGTTAACAAACACATTGTTAAATGTAACACTATTCATATTCCCTGAAGTGTAATTATTTCCATCAGGAATAGTTTGCGATAATATTTCAATCCCACCTGTAGGTGTATTGGCAATCGTAAAGTTGCCAAGATTTCCATTGTTAATAGAGGATGGTTGAATTATAGCTTGAGAACTAGATATAATTGAGCTAACAATTAAAAAAGCATTAATATTAATACTTCCTCCACCAGCCATCATTGTTGCTGTACCAATAGTATCACCAACACTCATTGTTGTAATATCAAAATAACCAGCATTAGATTGAAATAATGCAGTTGACATATCTACTTCACCAGAATCTTGACTTACATAAATTGTTAAGTCTGCCAAACTATCACACCAGTTATTAGAAAGAGTAACTGTAATAGTAGGAGTGAAATTAGCAGAGTAAATAATTGACAATGAATCTGTACAGCCATTAGCATCAACTACTATAAAAGTATATGTGCCTGACACCAGTGGATTGATAGAAAAACTAGTACCAAAATTATTAAAACTTGAAGCAACAAACCCGTTTGGCCCCCAGAATTCAAAATTATACGGCATTGTACCGCCACTAGAGTTACCTGTTAAATAACCTGTGCTACTGCTTAAAGATGGTGCTAATAAAATTGGCTCAGTAATAATTACTGAATCTACTGCTGAACAATTATTTGAATCAGTAATAGTAACCATATAAGTTCCAGAAAATAAGTTGGTAGTAGAAGAATTTGTTGAGCCTGTTGACCATAAAAAATCATATGGACTAGCGCCTCCACTGGCAGTAATTGAAGCAGTTCCATTACTAGATCCAAAACAATTAATATTTGTTGAAGTTATTGAGGAATTAATTACCGCAATCAAACTACTAATAGTGATAGTATCAATAGACTCACACATGCTAGAATCTCTAACCCTAACTTCATAATCTCCAGCTAATAAACTATCTGGGTTAACAGGCATACCATTCATGTCAAACCAAAAATCATAATAAGGAGGCATACCGTTTGTTGGGCTTACTGATGCGGTACCATATGGTTGAGTACATGTTACAGGTGTAAATGTTGGGTTGATTTTTAATGCACTACAAGGGGGACATACGGTTATAGAAATAACTTGAGCAGTATTTTCTATTGCTGGAGCAGGACAAAAATCATCTTGTACCTTGATAATAAAAGTGTATAAACTTGGGCTCAAATCATTTCCGCAAGTACTTATAATATGATTGCAAGAAGTAATCCATTCAAATGATCCTGAACCATGCCCCCCAGCACTTATAAACGGAGGAACACTACCTGTAGAGGTCTCTTCAAATGTAGCGCAAGGGGGATTGTTACACAATGCAGGAGGACTAACATTATAGTCCATAAATTGACCACTTGAAACTGTGAATTGCAAGTCTTGCTGACTACCATTAGGGTTAAAGTCATAATCATTTGCAATAAAATCAAATGAAACAGTATCGCCACAATGCACTATTGTATCCCACTGATATTGTGGCGATCCTAAAGGAAAAAAGAAAGGAGGTTGCACTAGTGGTCTAATATTACAAAGCGTATCGGCACCAATATTTCCATTTGTAGTGTCACCTAAATTACAAGTAGGTGGTATTAAAACAACTTGTACTTCCCTATATACTTCAGACACTAATTGACCACAATTAAATGCTGATACTTTTGTACATGTTACAAAATTCCCTTGTTGATTTGCAGGGTACCATGTTTTACCTGTTTGAGAATTCATCATAATACTATTAATAGGCATATTATATGAATAAGGAGCTGAAAAAGATAGCGCAATAGAATTTGGGTTTAAATAATCATAACCAAGATCGGATAAAGGTTGTCCCCATTCATATGATAAAGAATCTCTTTCTTCATCAAAAGCATTGTGACTATATGTAAATCCATTTGAAAAAGCGAGAGGATCATAACCATTTCCTGTTTCTAATATTGTTCTAGGTGTTTCATAAAATTTAGGGGAGGAATCATAACAAATGTTTCCATTAGGAAAAACTGTTCCTGAAGAATCTGTATAAGAATACATTACAGCTCTAAGTGAAAAGCCATCACCAGCTAGGCCATTTGATATTGCAGAATTTCTGCAGCAAGATGACCAGGTAAAATGCCAGCCATTTGCATTTGGCGTACCAATAATCTCTATTGGCTCTGATTGATAAATATGCTCTTCTACGGCACCATTTCCATTTCCGGCACTTCCAATATTAACGCCACCACATGAAAATGAAGAATTAGGTCCGTCAACAGCATCACATGCTGGAGATAGATCAGTTGCTCCAATATATAATAATGGAATTGTTGTAATGCCTGGTACATTGTGTGTCGTTAGTAACATGTTTGTGTCAATAGGAATTCCTTGGCAGTCCCTGTAAACTTTTACAGTAAAGATGTATTTTCCTGCATCAAAGCCAGTTTTCATACATTTCCATGTAATCTCTCCTCCCATTAAATGAGAAGCATTTGAGGTATTTGTAAATACAAATAACATCAATAATATTGTTAGTAGTTTTTTCATTTTAGTGTAGGCTTTCATAGTAAAGAGGAATAATTTCGACAAAGATAGTAATTATTTTCATATTTTATGATTATGCTCTTACCTAAGAGGTAATTCAAGTCGTTCCAATGCTACTTTATTTTATCTCATTAAGTTAATTTTTCCTTCATATTTGTGTATTGCACCAAAAACATCTTTTGTTTCAATATAATACACATAAACTCCTAAATGACATTCATTCCCTGTGTTTTCAAATTTTCCATTCCATCCAACTTCAATATTATATGTAGTATATATTAGTTCATTCCATCTAGAGTAAATGCTCATTCTAAACTCATCAATACCAATGCCGTAAGGCCTGAATTTATCATTAATATTGTCATTAATTGAATTAGGGGTAAATGCATTTGGGATGAATAATTCATATTCTTCTATTACAACTTCCTTTCGTAATGTGTCAATACAATTATAATCAGTTGTTACTTTAAGTAAAACATCATATTTTCCAATTTCTTGATAAGAATGAAAAGCAATTGAATCTGTTCCGTAAGTTCCATCACCAAAATCCCACTCCCAATAAAGAACCTTCTGCCAGGTTAATTTAGTCATATCAATAAATGAAATAGGATCTTTCAATTGATTATACAGCCTTTCATAATCTGACATTATAGCAAAATCCATCTTTGGTAAAGTAAGGTTAGTTACAGAGATCGTATCAAATATCTGGCAACCATTTTTATCTACAACCTCAACACTATATTCCCCTTCAAATAATTGAGTAGCAATTGCAGAATTTTGAGAATCACTCCATAAATAGTTGTATGGAAGAATACCTCCATTTACATCTATAATTATTTCACCAACCTCTTTTTCACAAGTATCTGGAATCATATTAGTATTCCAATTTAAACTATCTGGTTGGTTTAAATCAATAAAACTTACCCAAGGGCAACCATTATTATCATACATAGTTAGTAAATGCATTCCTGACTCTTGAAATACGAGCGGATTTAAAGTTTGAACATTGTCCCAAATAAAAGTATATGGTGCTACACCTCCATTTGGCTTAACTAAAATCCCTCCATTATTAAACCCGTAACAACTTATATCATATCCATTATAATCATATAAAGAACTTACAACCCCATCTAGAACATATTCAGGGTCATTTATTGGAAATGTAAACTGCTCTTCACATCCCAGTCCATTTGTTACTGTTATGTTGTACAATCCTTCAGATAAATCTGTAATATTTTGATTATTTGAAAAATAACCACCTGGTCCTGTCCAGTCAAAAGTATAAGGAATATAGCATCCTGTTGGAGTGGCGCTAATCCAGCCATCACTTCCATTTTTACATGAAATACCATAAGTTGAATAATTAGAAAGTTCAAAGTTAATGTCTTGAGAAACAGTAATAGGCTCAATGACTGATATCTGATACTCAATATTACAATTATTAGCATCAGAAACAGTTAAAGTATAGAGTCCAGCATATAAATTATTTATAATGTATTGGTTTGATGTAAAAGCATTTGGCCCTGACCAGTTGTAGATAAAAGGTCCTACCCCTCCAGATATTACAGCAACATCTATTTCCCCTGTTGGATTACCATTACATTGTAAGTCAATAGCAATTATATCTAGCACTAGCGAATCTTCTTGAGGGACATAAACAGTATCTTGAAAAATACATCCGTTTGCATCAGTAATTTCATAAGGATAACTACCTTCACTTAGGTTATTCTCATCAGCATTATACCAATCTATATTATAGGCACTAATTCCACCAATAATATTTAATACAACCTTTCCATTATTTCCACCAAAACAACTAACGCCATCTATAATAGGTGTTGAAATTATTTCATCTTGTTGCGTTATGCTAAAACTCACAACAGACTCACAGCCGAAAGAATCATTAACTGTACAGGTAACTAGCCCTTCTGATAAATTATAAATATCCTTATTTGTAGAATTGTTTGACCATAAATATGTATATGTTGGAGTGCCACCACTTACTGTTAAATCAACTGATCCAGTACTATCTCCAAAACAATCAATATTATTTACCATTGAATTAACATTTGCTACAATAAGTGAATCAGGCTGACTAACTGTAAAAGGGAAAGTAGCGCCAGAAATCCATGCTCCTGATGCATTCTTCAGTCTTATTTTATAAAGACCTGCAATAAGATTTGTAAATGGTTGTACGGTTCCAGTAGTTGTGCTTGGAGAAAGGGGAGTCTGTCCAATCTGCACATAAAATCCAAATGCTGGATTCAACCATTGCAAAATATAAACAAGTGGTGTAGGAGATATTGTTTGAGTTATAAATACATCAACATCTGCCATATCGCCATAACATAGAATTGCTGTAGTGGTAATAACTGAATCAATTGTTTGTGCTTTTACTTTACTTAAGCTAAAAGCACAAAATAAAATGCTTATAAAAAGTATTTTATTTTTCTTGATATAAAGTAATAATGTTTTCACAATCAATATTTCGAAATCTTTCCTTGCAAATATAATTAATTATTTCTAGAATCGTATCCGTATGAATACGGATATACTGAAACTTTAAGTGAGCAATATTAAGTAGTTTTAAATTAAATACTTATGAGTTATTCTAAGGATTTAGTGCCTTTTTTTTGTCCTCTTATCAGCTTTGCTTTTTAGTCGATTTTTTTGTTTTGATTCTGGTGGCAGTTCCTAATGTCAAAAAAGAAATAATATTCCCTAAACCTTATGGATTACATAAGTAACCACTCCCCAAACTTTAAAGTCCATCTCCTCAGTAATTTCAATGGGAGTAAAATTCTCATTTTCAGGCATTAGGTATAGTTTTTTTTCAGAAACATTTACACGCTTTACGGTAAATTCACTATCGATAACCGCTAGTACGATACTTCTGTTTTCAGGCTCAATGGCTCTATCTACCAACATAACATCACCACTTTGTATTCCAGCATCTTTCATGCTCTCGCCTATTGCTTTTACACAGAATGTTTGTGAGGGGTTACGCACCAAATGGTCGTGCAGGTTTAAATCTAAATCCATAGCATCATCAGCAGGTGATGGAAATCCGGCAGGAACACTTCCTTCATACAAAGTAATGTTATCAAGATTTTCCGTTTCTAGCGTGTAAAAAGCAAGTGAGTCAGTAGTTTTTATAGGTTTCAATTTCATTTTATTAAATATTAATTAATTTAAAGTTCCCTCAAAAACTCCACTGTATCCACCCCATCCGCATAATCCCAAAGGTTAGGTTGTTGGGTATTTCCAAAGGGAATATCCTTTTTTGAAACCACACATTGCAATTGTTCCGCATTTTCTTCCACAAACTGCTCTACCGTGTGCATATCATTATAGTATTCGTAATACAACATAGCTACAGGGGAAAGCAAGGATTTATCCTCTTTCATTAATAGAAAACCATTTTCAATCAATTCATTGCTTCCCATCAGGAAAATAGCTTTATTGTAATCGTAATTATTACCGTATTTTTTATGTTCTACTACATGGGAATATGGGTAGAATGCCTTAAACAGATTATCCAAATCAAATCCTTTCGGCAAAAATAACTTGGACACATTACGGCACCCTAGCCCAAAGTAAGCAAACACATCATTGGCCAAGCCTTTTAACTCCATTTCAGATTCAGTACCATCCAACACAGCAACTGACCTTCTGTTTTTACGAATTATCTTTTTAGCCCCTTTAAAATAATATTCAAAATACTGAGCTGAATTATCACTTCCTGTGGCAATTACGGCATCAAACTTCCTGTCTTTCACATCATCAATAAAGGAAATACGCTCCTTAAATTCTGGAGCAATAGCAATTAACTTTTCAATAAGCACCCTCAACAGCACATTGTCGGTACTGGACATTTTAATTACAACATTATGACCAGAAATAAGCACAGTAAGGAAATCATGAAAACCAACCAAAGGGATATTCCCTGCCATGATGATAAGCACCTTTTTGGGGTTTGCTACCTCCTTTAGTTTATAGGGACTTAACCAAGCACTAAGCATATCTACTTTTAACTGCTCGTGCCAAGCGTTTAGGGCTTTATCAATATTTTCCTTAGTAAACCAAGGATTATGTACCTGTGCTAAATGCAACTGTTCTGCTGCCTCTTGGTGTATCTCGGTTTTTAAATATTCTCCTAAGTGCGTAAATGCCTGTATTCTTGCTTGTAAATTCATCAAATAATTATCTTTGTGCAAAAGTAATTTTTTGTTACAACTCCCTAAATGAAAAAAACAATATTAATTAACATTCTTGCATTATTTTGCATTTCATCCTTTGCGCAAAAAGGAAATAACAAGTTAATTGCTGAATATGAGGACACCTTAAAGGTAATGGCACACCACATTATGAATGCAGAAACTGAGGCAGAAAAACGCATAGCTAACACTGCATTCATCACTAACCTTACTGAAGTACTGCAATACGAAAAATCCTTCAAATTCCCTTTTGATTCCCTAGTTACTGTTGCTCGTATCTCATCCCCAGACAATACTTTTCGTATTTTCAACTGGCTACTGAAAAAGGACAATGGAAATTATGAATACTTTGGAATTGTCCATTTTCACAATAAAAGGCGTAAGCGTTATGAAATTATCACGCTAGTGGATAATTCAGCTAATATCCGTAATGCCGAGCAAGAGGATTTAGATGCTAAAAATTGGTATGGTGGGCTATATTATCAAATTGCTTACATCAAAAAAGCAGGCAGAAAATACTATACTTTACTTGCTTGGGATGGAAATGATGGCTATAGCACCAAAAAAATAATGGATGTCATGTACTTTTCAGGCAAGAATAAAATCAAATTCGGACTCCCTATCTTCAAGCAGAATAAAAAAGAAAGTCAGAAAAGAGTAATATTAGAATATGATGCTAAAACAAATATTAGTGCAAAGTACCACAACAAGGAACAAAGAATAGTTTTTGATAACCTAGTCCCCCCCAGAAAAGACTTAGCAGGATTGGAAGAATACTATATTCCTGAAGGAACTTTTAACGCCTACCAATACAAAAAAGGAAAATGGTGGTTACAACAAGATATTGATATCAGAAATCAGCAGAAAACAAAAAGAATTAAAAAACCTAAAAGAGGCTTAGTTCCCAGATAATTAATTTGATAATAAAGAATGTTGTGATACTGAACGGAGTTGAAGGAACTCGCTTTTGAACATTTTTTACAACTAGCAACCAAAAACTACCAACTAACCTATGTTAAAACACTACAAATCAAAGCTTATAATCGCAGGTTGTGATGAGGCCGGTAGAGGTTGCTTAGCAGGTCCTGTTGTAGCTGCTGCTGTTATCCTACCCAAGAGTTTTAAAAACAAGATGCTGAACGACAGTAAAGTATTGTCCGAAAAAAAAAGAGATTTCCTGCGCCCTATTATTGAAAAACAGGCCATTGCTTGGGCTGTAGGTATTGTTTCTCCTTCCGAGATTGACAAAATAAATATCCTTAACGCTTCCTTTTTGGCAATGCACACGGCTATTGAAAGTTTAAATACTAAAGCAGAACTCTTGCTTATTGATGGCAACCGTTTTAATCCTTACCCTGAAATCCCTCACGAGTGCATTATAAAAGGTGATGGTAAATTTTTGTCCATTGCGGCCGCATCAATACTTGCTAAAACCTATCGTGATGATATCATGAAGGAATTAGATGCTGAATTTCCTGCTTATAATTGGAAACAAAACAAGGGCTACCCTACCAAACAACACAGAAAAGCGATAGCAGAATTTGGCGCAAATATCCACCACAGAAAAACTTTTCAACTACTTCCTACTCAACTCGTTTTAGACATATAAATTTATAATTTTGGGGTTCTGATTTCAAACAACACTATGCTTAGTAAAATACTAAAAATTGCCACTCCAATACTCCTTATTTTTGTTATCCTCTTTATAGGATACAACAGCTACAAGCAAGTTACAGAAAACACAGAAAATCCGCTTAATATCATACCAACCAATGCGGCAGTAATCCTGCAATGCAATGATGCTGATGCACTTTACAATAATTTAAATGCTACCGATATTTGGGGGCATTTGCGTAATATTAGTACAGTAGATAGTATCAGTAATCAAATCAAAGAAATTAGTATTTTCTACAAGAAATACCCTTTAATTTTTAAGAATCACACGCTATTTATTTCTTTCCATAAAGTAGGCGCTAACAATAGTGGCTTACTCTTCAGTAGTAATTTTGAAAGAAAAACCATTGCTAGCAATACTGAGATTAACAACCTACTAGGAAACGCTATTACTGAAGGACAATACAACAACCAACCTATCTTTGAATTGCTGCATAAAGGCAGCACTCTATTTGTCAGCTTTAAAGGCGATATTGTATTCTTTTCAGAAAACAAAATGTTGGTGGAGGACGCCATAAGAGCCAGTGTTTCAGGAGATAAACTTACCGCAAATCCATCCTTTAGCACTGCTTACGGAACGATAAGCAAATCAGCAGCTATTAATCTGTTTTATAACTATAATTCCTTAATTGAATACAGCAATGTATTTACAAAAAAAGCCCTTTCTACTACTGATTTTTCTGGCTGGGCAGCTACTGATCTTAGTATAAAAGATGATTTAATAATTGCAAATGGCTTTAGCACTTTTAATAATACTCCCTCTAACTTTACAGATGTACTAAGCAACCAATCAGCTGAACCTATGGGAATTACAACTATTATTCCTGAAAATACTTCTCTGTTATTCAGTATTGGTTTTGATAATGCCAAGCAATTGTACGATCAGAAAAACAAGATATTACAACAACAAAATAATTTTTGGAGCTGGGACAAGCACAGGAAAACTATACAGGACAGTAACAATGTAAACTACAATGAGTTTATCAATGAATTAGAAGGGGAAGCAGGGGTTTTCAACACTTCAGCAACCCAAAACGAGCAACAACAATATGCTTTCTTCAGAAGCAAGAATTCAATTACAGCAAGCAGCCTTATGCAAGGCTTAATTTCAGGAAGAAAAGTACATGGAGAGTACAGCATTAGCACAATAAGAGATGCCAATATTACGGCTCAGTTATTTGGCAGTTTGTTTAGCACTAATACTCCTTACTTTACTACTATTGATGATTACTTTATTTTTGGTAGCACAATTGCTTCTTTGGAATATTTAATTGATAATTATACAAGCGGAAATACTTTAGAAAATAGTCAGCAGTTTAGTAATTATAGTAGTTATTTTTCCTCAAAATCAAATCTGTTTTTTTACATAAACCCTGGGAAAATAGCAACTGCATTAAAAGATAAACTACAAACTTCTTATAGTAAAAATCTTAATTTCAATGCAGATTCCCTTGCAAAATTTACTGCTTTTTCTGTGCAGATGACCAGCAAAAAGGACTTGATACTCAATAATATAAACTTGTTTTACGATACTGATTTTAAGGAAGCAATAAAGGAAGAATGGTTTAGGGAACTTGATACTAATATTAGTATGAATCCGCAATTTGTGTACAATCATTTCACTAAGCAGCAAATGATATTGGTGCAGAATAATGACAATAAATTATTTGCGATAAATGCCAAAGGAGAGGAATTATGGAACCTACAATTAGAATCTAAAATACTAGGAAACATTTCAAGTATTGATGCCTATAAAAACAATAAATACCAAAGTTTATTCAATACTGAAAGTCAACTTTATCTAATTGATAGAAATGGCAAGCATGTAGAAGGTTTTCCTAAATTACTACCTAGTAATACCAAAATAGCACATGCCTTGTTTGATTATAACAATACTAAAAAATACCGCATCCTTATTGTTGGAGAAGATAATAACATCTACAACTTAGATAAAAAAGGAAAGAAAGTGAAGGGTTGGAAATATCAGAAAAATAGCAACAGAATAAAACAAACTCCTAGGTACTTTAGGATAGGAAATAAGGACTATATTCTTGCTGAAAGGAGTAATAGCAGCACACAATTGTTAGCCATTAATGGTAGCGAAAGAGTGCAATTCGAACAAGATATTCAGTTCAATGGAAACCCTATCCAAATTGACAAACAAGGTACACTTTACGCAATTACTACTGAAGGAAAACTCTGGAAAGGAACTTTAGACGGAAATAGCAGCCAACTTTCATTGCCCAATTTAGTAGCCACTTCTTTATTTTTGGTTGATAAAAAAGCAGTTAAAAAGCAATTTGTCTACACCAATAATAAAAGAGTATTTATTGTAAATACTGATTTTGAAACTATCCATTCATTTGAATTTTCAAATACTATTACACACCTAGCAATTACCAGCAAAGGACTACTGATTACTACTAATAATAAATTGTCTATTTGGAGTGCTGATGGCATTAAAGAAGGCTTCCCTATTGATAGTGATGGTTACTTTAATATGGCCGATATTGACAATAACGGAAAAATAAATCTGCTGAATACTAAAAACGGATTTATCTATAATTACGAATTAGCGGATTAGTTCAGCAAGTAAGTGAAACTAATATAAGGAATTACTTTATAATCCATTTCAGTTAGTGGAAGCTGCACTCCTCCCCTTATCAATATATAATTATAGCGTTTATTCTTACTTGATTTTTTATACATAAGCTCTGCTGAAATTTGCGGTACAATAGTTTTTTCCTTTGTAGGTAAGTAAATAATTCCTGCATTAGCTCCTGTGTAGAATTTATTAAGCAGTTCATAATGATACCCTATACTAGCCCCACTAAATGCAAATGAAGTATTTACTTCAGCAAATAGTAGCGTTTTCTTCTGGAAATAGAAAGCCCCAATCCCTGTTAAATATGGTAAACCATAAGTATGAGCAAAGTACAGTTTCTTGTCTAAGTTACTTCCTGCGTCATAGCTATAAAGTTCATATCTTTCTATTAAGTCAATAAGTAAACTAGGGTACTTAGGATTAGTAGCATACCCTGCTTTTTTTAGTCCTTTTGCCCATTTTTTATAATCTGTTTTTTTGTAATCAAACAAAAAAGAATAACGCCCTCTTTCCGTTAGGAACAGGGAATGATCTCTGTAGGATTCTGACACTTTACTGTACTTTCTGAAACACTCTCCCTTTTCATCATCATCCTCAATAATTGTTTTACCGTTCCAATTGCTATGGCATTTAATTCCAAAATGATTTTTACCCTCTACTGCCAATCTGCTTTCTCCATTTCCACTCTCTAGTATCCCCTGTGCTAAAGTAATTGATGCAGGAATTCCGTACCGTTCCATTTCAGCAACAGCAGCACTGCTGTATTGTTGTATATATTTTTCTGTTTTGCTCTGAGACACTGCCAAAAAACAAGAAAATAGGAATAAAATTAATAAGCATTTTTTCATGACACTAAAATAGAAAAGCGATTCAACCTATTTACACCCAAAAAATATATATTTGAACACTCATTTTTAATAAATATATTTTGAAAAGAAAACATTTTCTACAATCCGCTTTAGGGGCTAGTGCTTTTTTAGGTTTGCCTTTCACTTCTTTTGGTAATGATAGCACTAGTATTCAGGACTTAATAAACAACACCAAAAGAGATGTAAAAGGGAGTATGTTTGGCTTTTCTGCCGATCCTATCAGCAAGGTAAGAGTCGGAATTATTGGCCTTGGAAACAGAGGAAACACCCTACTGGAAATGTTTCAGTACTTGGTAGAAAATGAAATGGCTGAAGTAATTGCCTTATCAGATATTTCAAAAGAAAAAGTAAATAAAGCAGCAGAAAAATTAGCAGTTTGGCAAAGTAATAAACCAACTCTTTATCATAAATCAAAAACGGAATGGGAAAAATTAGCCAAAAGGGATGATATTGATTTAGTAATTATCGCAACTCCATGGGATTTGCACACGCCAATGGCAATCTATTCCATGGAAAACGGCAAACATGTTGGTAGTGAAGTGCCAGTTGCCTCCACTATTGAGGATTGTTGGAAAATTATTGAAACGGCTGAACGTACCAAAAAACATTGCATGATGATGGAAAATTGCAATTATAATGAGGAAGAACTCTGGGTGTTGAATATGATACAAGAAGGCGTATTTGGCGACATAACACACAATGAGGGCGCTTATCTTCATGATTTAAGGGCATTGATGCTACACGATACTTATTATGAAGGACAATGGCGTTTGCACGAACATGCCGAAAGAAATGGGAATTTCTACACGACACACGGTTTGGGGCCAATTGCTTTTTATTTAGGCATTGGAAGGGGCGATACTTTTTCACACCTTACTTCTATGAGTAGTAGAGAATTGAATCTTAGTATTGCTGCCAAACAATACAATCATCCTATACAAAACTACAAATGTGGGGATATGAATAATACTATGATTAAAACTAAGAAAGGAAAAACTATCTTATTGCAATTTGATGTACATACAGGAAGGCCTTATTCTAGGATTAATAAAATTGTAGGAACAAAAGCAGTACATGATGGCTACCCAAGCCGATTGTATATTGAAGGAGAAAAACCTGAATATTGGGGACACAATTGGCTAAAAGAAGAAGCGTATAACGAATACAAAAGCAAGTACCAACACCCAATAATAAAGAAACTAAAAACCGTTAGCCAAGGCTTTAAGCAAGGACATGGCGGCATGGACTTTGTTATGATTTATCGTTTGGTAAAGTGCTTGAATTTAGGCTTACCACTAGATATAAATGTATACGATAGTATTCTGTGGAGTGCCATCACTCCTCTTTCTGAACTTTCGGTGGCTTCCAATAGTCAATCCATTATTATTCCTGACTTTACAGGAGGAACTTGGAGAAAAGAAAATCCATTGGAGATCATGAGGGAAGTTTAACTCCTAACCTTTCACTCATTCCTTTATTGCCTTGCAGACCACCCGTATGTATCGCTAAAATACTACTTCCTTTTAGGAAGTAATCTTTACTTACTAAATCCAAAATACCTAGCATCATTTTACCTGTATAGACTGCATCCAAAGGAATATTATGTTCAGCATTGAACTCATTTATAAATTCAACTAACGCTTCATTTACTTTAGCATAACCATTTCCAATATAGGTGTTTATCAATTTATAATTATTTGTACTAATCCAGTTTTTAATATCCTTTTCTAATGCATCAATTCCTTTAATAGCAGGAAAACCAATTACGGTTTGCTTGTTAGTTGAAGCATTAATAATTCCTACAATTGTACCTCCAGTACCCACTGCACAACAAATATAATCTTGCGTATCATTCGCCTCCAAAATCTCTGAAGTACCTTGTATTGCCAACTCATTTGTTCCTCCTTCAGGAATCAAATAAAAGTCACCAAACTGTACTTTTAGTTTTTCTAAAAAATCAGGAGTTGTTTTCTCTCGGTAATCGCTCCTGCTCACATAATGCAATTCCATACCATTTTCCTTAGCAAAATGCAAAGTAGGATTTAAAGGTAAGTGCTCCTCTCCTCTTATAATTCCTATACTTTTAAAACCATTTTCCTTACCAGCAAAAGCAGTAGCGGCAATATGATTGGAATACGCCCCACCAAAAGTCAATAGAGTTTCAATCCCTTGCTTTTTGGCTTCTTGCAGATTATACTTTAGTTTGAACCATTTATTCCCTGAAACAAAAGGATGTACTTTATCAATACGTTTAATAAATAAGCGTACTTCCTTCTCTTTTAAAAGTGGGATTGATATTTCCTCTGTTTCTATTTTCATTCGTGCAAATATCGTAAATTCGCCAACCCTATGAAAGGATTTTCAAAAATAGACAAACTAGATAAGGATGAATATTATCATTCCAAAGAAGGCTATGTTGTTTTTACTGAAAAGTACCATTTAAAAAGAGGATATTGCTGTAATAATAACTGCAAGCACTGCCCCTACAAAAAAGAAATAAAGCATAAAAATGACAAATCTTAAACAAGCCATTTTACAAGGAATCCCGTCAGAACTTCCTGCAAAAAAAAATATCAACCCTAGTGTTAGCCATGCACCTAACAGAAAGGACATCCTAAACACAGGAGAAAAACAATTGGCAATTCGTAATGCTTTGCGTTATTTTCCTGAGCATATGCATAGCGTTTTAGCTCCTGAGTTTGCTGAGGAACTTAAAACTTACGGAAGAATTTATATGTATCGTTTTATGCCTGACTATGAAATTAAAGCAAGGCACTTAGATGATTTTCCACACAAAAGCAAACAAGCAGCAGCACTGCAAATGATGCTCTCCAATAACTTGGATGATGCCATTGCGCAACATCCTGAGGAATTGATTACCTATGGTGGAAATGGGGCTGTCTTTCAAAACTGGGCACAGTACCTCTTAACTATGCAGTATTTGGCTGAAATGAATGATGAGCAAACTTTGGCTTTATATTCAGGACACCCAATGGGATTATTCCCTTCACATAAAGATGCTCCTAGAGTTGTAGTAACAAATGGAATGATGATTCCTAACTATTCCAAACCTGATGATTGGGAAAAATTTAATGCATTAGGTGTTACTCAATACGGACAAATGACAGCAGGTTCGTTCATGTATATTGGCCCTCAAGGAATTGTACACGGAACAACTATCACTGTACTAAATGCAGCACGAAAAATTGATCCACAAGCAGAAGATTTAAGCGGTAAAATATTCATTACAGCAGGACTTGGAGGAATGTCAGGTGCACAACCAAAAGCAGGAGTTATTGCAAAGGGAGTCTGCATAGTTGCAGAAATAAACCCACAGGCAACTTACAAAAGACACGAACAAGGTTGGGTGGATGAAGTATACAAGGATTTAGACACATTACTAGATAGAGCAATTACAGCAAGAACCAACAAAGAAGCAGTATCAATTGCTTATGACGGGAACATAGTTGACCTTTGGGAAAGAATTGTAAAACGCAATATTCATATTGAAATTGGTTCCGACCAAACTTCATTGCATAATCCTTGGGCAGGTGGCTACTACCCTGTCGGGATGAGTTATGAAACTGCCAATGAAATGATGGCAAACAATCCTGATCAGTTTAAAAAGGAAGTTCAGAAAACTTTAGTTCGCCATACTAATGCAGTCAATACCTTGAGCGAAAGAGGAATGTACTTTTTCGATTATGGAAATGCCTTTTTACTAGAAGCAAGCCGTGCTGATGCTGATATTTTAAAACCAAATGGAGATTTTAAATACCCATCTTATGTACAGGATATCATGGGGCCTATGTGTTTTGATTATGGCTTTGGTCCTTTTAGATGGGTTTGCGCTTCTAACGACCCTAAAGATTTAGCCATTACTGATAGAATTGCTTGTGAAGTATTGGAAGATATTATGAAACACTCCCCTGCTGAAATTAAGTTGCAAATGAGTGATAACATCAATTGGATTAAAGCGGCTGGAGAAAATAAAATGGTGGTTGGTTCACAAGCTCGTATTTTATATGCTGATGCTGAGGGAAGAATGAAAATTGCTGAAGCCTTTAACAATGCTATTGCTAGTGGTGAGCTTTCTGCTCCAGTAGTTTTAGGGCGTGATCATCATGATGTGTCAGGAACAGATTCTCCTTACAGAGAAACATCCAATATTTATGATGGTTCACAATTTACAGCCGATATGGCAATACAAAATGTTATTGGAGATAGCTTCAGAGGAGCAACTTGGGTATCTATCCACAATGGTGGTGGTGTTGGTTGGGGTGAAGTAATCAATGGTGGTTTCGGCATGTTATTAGACGGAACTCCTGATGCTGACAGAAGATTAAAATCTATGTTATTCTGGGATGTAAATAATGGAATCTCTAGAAGAAGTTGGGCAAGAAATAAAGAAGCCAATTTTGCAATTAAAAGAGCTATGCAAATGAATCCTGACCTTAAAGTGACTATACCTAACACTGCTGATGATAGTTTAATTAATTCATTAGATTTGTAAAAAAATAATATGTCTGCAATCGTAAACCCTTCAATTTTTAAATTCTTAAAAGACCTTAAGGAAAATAATACTAGAGAATGGTTTGCAGAAAACAAAGATTATTACCTTAAAGAAGAAGAGAAAATTAAGGAATTCTTTACTACCATTAATGATGAATTATCGAAAATAGATAATATAGCAGGAATGAAAGCCTATAGAATTTATAGAGATATTCGTTTTTCAAAAGACAAAACTCCTTATAAAACCTACAGAAGTTGCAGTTATAAAAGAGCCACTGAAGCATTAAGAGGTGGTTATCATTTAGAGATTACCCCAGGAGGAAGTTTTTTAGCAGCAGGATTTTGGCAACCCAATAAAGAAGATTTATTCAGAATTAGAAAAGAGTTTGAATTAGACAGTTCCTATATTGAAAACATCCTTTCTGACAAGAAATTTACAAAACTATTTGAGGGATTTCATAAGGGAAGTTCATTAAAAGTAGCCCCATCAGGTTTTGATAAAAACCACCCTAATATTAATTTAATTAGAAAAAAGGACTTTATCGTATTGCGTAAGTTTACGGACAAAGAAGTGCTTTCCAAAAACTTTCATACTACTGTAATTGATTCCTTTAAAGCAGTTCGCCCATTTTTTAATTACATGAGTGATGTACTTACGACTAACCTAAATGGAGAGTCTATTTTGGAGGATTAGTTACTCAATAACGACCCTCTTCTCTACTTTACCATCATCATAATGGTAAAATAATGGCACATTAGGTAATAAAGTACTTTTCCTTCCTAGTACATCAGTAATTTGTAATAATGTATGTGAGGCTTTATTTTCTTTAATAGCAGTATTAATACTAACCGAAACAGTAACCTCCTTAGTTTCAACTAAGCAACCTCCATTGCTAAAGGCAGATAGAGTTATTGTATAAGTACCATTATTGGTATAGGTGTGGCTAGCATTTTCATCAAAAGAGAAAGCACCATCTCCAAAATCCCATAATACACTTTCATAGTTGGAAGATTGATTGGTAAAGTTAATGCTATCATTATTCTGTATAAATGAAAAATCAGCATTAAATATATTCCAAACTGCTAGGCTATCCAATACAGTATTACTGGCTATTTGCTGTAAACTATAAGCTGTAGCTGAATCAATAGCATTTGGCCAAAAACTACTCCCTACAGCACTCTTTTTAAAGATACTCGCATAAAAAGTACAGGCAGCCAAATAACTCCCATAAATACTTGGGTGGCTATTATCAGGAGAGTATAAGTTTAAGTTACTATCTAAAGCAATTGATTTTTTCCATGCCATTCCTACTGGTGAGCAAGAAGCGCTATCAGTAAAAGCCATTTCTAAATAACTTTCACGCAACCTTTGTTGCATCCCTTGGTAAGTACAAATAGGAGGATAAAACTGGCAGTTTTGCTGATCGCCATATTTCCTCCCCCAAGTCATAAAAAATAAAGGTTCTGTACAAGAAAAATTAGCTTCTATCAAATCTACTAATTGAGCAGCATACGGATAAGTATCTGTAGCAACCTGTGACGGATGAAATGAAGGTTCTTGACTTTGTGCTTGTAACACTACATAATCCCATTGCTGTTGATTAATCTTAGCAATTGTTTGTGCATTATTACTATGCCCATTAAAAGTTGTTCCTCCAGGCGTACTACTATCATGTACTAAAGTATCGCCAAAAGATAACGCTATTTGCTCAACTAATTGTGGCATATTATTTACATAAGTATATGAATTTCCGATAAATAGCACTTCCTTTTTTAATTGTCCGAAACTTAAAAATGGAATGATTGAAAGTAAAAATAGTAGATTTTTCATGTTATAGTTGGTTATTGTTGGCGGTTATTAGTTTGTTGTTTCTTCTCTATTTTACCAAATTATTTTTTTCTCCACAGTACCATTTTCATAGATATAAAATAATGGAGTATTTTTACTTGGAATAACCTCTCTCCCTAGTACATCAATAATTTTAATTATTTTTTTGCTACTACCTAACTCATCAGTTACTGGTGTTGTTCCATCACAAGGTACTTCTACTTCAATATTATAATAAAAATAATAGTACCCAGGCGAACCAGCACTCGTACCTGTAATATTCATTATTGAACCAATATTATACGGATAAATTGCTCCGGCATCATTTCTATATAATCCTGAGTTACCTGATGAAATTCCTAACTGCATATCATTTCCAATTGGCACATCAAAATTTAATTGCAACTGTTGTTGCCCTTGTATTAAGGAGTGAGTAACATCATCAATTACAGTACCTGAATTATCTCTTAATTCAAAAGTTACTGTAGTAGCGTTATCAGCATAAAATACTGCTGATTTAATTACACAACTAGCAGAAGCACTAAAGATTAAATGTTGATCACCATTAAAATAACCTCCAGCAGCAAAAGAATTATCAGCCTGCCCTCCATATTCTAGAGTAGTATTTGCATTAGGATTAAAATTAGTAGCTACTGGGTCCATACATCCTAAAATAGGCACATTATTATCAACTAAAAGATTTGCATTTAAGATGGTAATCTGCCCGTTAATTAAAGTTGCTTGCAAGGTATCAGTAATATAACCTGGCATTGAAAATACAACATCAAACACTCCTGCATCAGCATTGCCACTGGTATACCCACCGCTTAAGGTAGTAGTTGAATTGTTTGGGATAATTGTATTTAAGATAATAATAGAAGCTCCTGAAATAGTAAGTCCGGTACCTGCATCTGTTACACTACCCTCCAAGTAACAAGCTTGAGCAAATCCTCTCTCATATATTAATAATTTTGCATTACCATTGCTACTGTTTATATCAGAAGAAATTATATTACCTGATGGTAAAAAAGGATAAGTTCCCCAACAACCATCAAAACCATCTCCACTACCAGAATAAGAGTCATAAAAAGCAACTTGAACCATGTTATTTGGGTTTGAAATATCATGCACTGTTGTTCCGTCACGGTAATAAGAAGTGATTAAGAAATTACCATCAACATGAGCATTATGAGGTATAGATAAAGATCCTGGGTTGGATTGAATTCTATCTACTTCCTGTATATTACTACAATCCGTAATATCATAAGCAGCTAAATATGCATTTGATTTTTCATCAGTTGTAAATACATAATCGCCATCATCACTTACCCAACCATTATGTGTAAATGCATTTGGAGTACTATGTGTACCTAGCACACTAGGATTACTTTTGTTACTTACATCAACAATAAATAATTCACCAACATTAATACAACCTGCATATAAAGTATCACCCCTTACCATTCCATCATGGATATAATTATCGTCCCACTCCCCTAAATAGTGAGGTGCTGTTGCATTGGCAGCTACATCTAAAAATATAGCACCATCTGACGGGTTGCTACCTGAATTAGAAGATGCTCCAAATATATAACAGATACCATTTTCATCAATATATAAGTTATGAGCAGCAGTAAATTCTACACTTGCCCCAGTTGATGGATTTGTAAAATTACTTACATGCCAATAAGTGCTCCCTGTCATATCAGTTAAGTCAACAATAAGTAAGCTAGCATCAGCTTCAGTAGTTACATAAGCGTAATTTCCCCAGGTTTTCACATCTCTCCAAGTAGAGTTAATATCAGAAATATGAAATTTTTGTACAGGGTTAGATGGGCTAGAAACATCCACACAAGCAAATCCATTATTTAATCCTACTAAGGCATACTCGCTACCATCTGCAGGATCAACCCAGCCCCAAATATCATTTCCTTCAGTTGAGTTCCAATCATAACTTCCAATTAAACCCAAATTGTATGAGTTTTGAGCTACTAATAGATAAGGAAATAGTAAGGCTAGTAATAGTGTTTTTTTCATCTTGCTTGTTTTTTTTGCAAAGATAAAAGAAATGCCTACTAATAGTAAGCAGGCATTTCTCTATCTTATGTGTTCAGTTTATAATTCTAATGTTATTTGTCCTGCTGAGGTATCATCCTCTTTATTCTCATCAGTATTTTCATTTGTGATGTTCAGCTCAATTTCTGTACTAATTTCAACAGCTTCATCTTCAATAATAACCTCTTGCTCAATTTCCGCAACCACTTCATTTTCAAATACTTCAACATCATCAACATAAAGCAAAGGTTCAAGTAAATTAATTTCCTTTATTTTTTTAGAAGTAAGTTTGTTTCCAAGTGCTTTTTCTCCTTTAACTGAAATGAAATCTTCTAAATTTATTATTTCTGACTGTCTGTCCTTTCCTTTTTCCTTTACGAATACAAGCTCAACTTGAGGCCTCCAATCCGTACTTACAGCCTCCAATATGCTCTCCTCATGGTCAGTAATAAAGCTAAACTTACTCATGCTATTTTCAACTAGGAATCGTTTTACATAATAAGCCTTTTTGTTACCATCAAAATAAATTGCTGTTATTGGTTTTTTAGGATTATTCTGTTCAATCAATATCATGTCCTCATCAAAATGATTACTGATGTCAAATGATTTTAGTTCTAGCTCCCCACTTTGCTTAATGGTAAGTATTTTATCCTCAGCCTTAAACGCACCTAGCAACTCCCCTCTTTGCTCTACATTTAATCTTTGTACATTATCGTCAAACCAAATTTTACGAGCAGACAAAGTAGATATTCCAGCAGATTTTAATTCTATCTTGCGTACAGGATTTTTTGTAACTATATTCCCTCCTGCTCCTTTTCCTTTTATTGCAAGTTCTGAAAAGTCTATATCAATTTTTAAGGTTTTTAGCTTTGCTAATTTTTTAAGATGCACTGTTACTGTTTCAGCCTCACCATTAGGATTAGCTGTAAAGTAGCTAACTTTACTTCCTTTGTCTGATTTAGTAAGCTGATAGTCCTTTCCTCTAGTAATAGAAGTTACAGGAAAACGCTTCATCATAGTATTTCCTGATTTTCCATCTTTATAAATCATGTTGTAGATAGTGCGCTCATCTTTCTTTTTAAATATTGCACAATGGACAATATCTTTCCCTACAAACACCTTATTATCCACTTTTACAACCTGCATTACCCCATTTTCTCTGAATACAATTATATCATCAATATCCGAGCAATCACATAAAAACTCATCCTTACGCATAGCCGTACCAATAAAACCTTCCTCTCTATTTATGTATAGCTTTTTATTTGCCACTACTACTTTTGTAGCATCTATGCTTTCAAATGTTTTTATTTCAGTTTTACGTTCTTTTCCTGCACCATATTTCTTCTTAAGATTTTTAAAATAATCAACTGCATAATCCGTTAAATTAGCCAAATATCCTTTTATCTCCTCAATTTTTGATTCTAACTTTAGCAGCTCTTCATTTGCTTTATTAAGATCAAATTTAGTTATCTTTTTTATCTTTATTTCTGTAAGTTTTTCTACATCCTCATCTGTTACAGCTCTTAATAAATGCTTGGTATGTGGCTTTAGTTCAGTATGGATTACAGCAATAATTTCCTTCCAATTATCTAATTCCTCAATTTTATGGTAAATCCTATTTTCAATAAAAATACGCTCCAAAGATGAAAGGTGCCATTTTTCTTGCAATTCATTCAGATTTACTTCCAGTTCCTGTTTTAATAAATCAAGTGTATGGTTTGTTGATTGCTGTAATATTTCTGCTACTCCTAAAAACTTTGGTGTATTGTCCTCAATTATACAAGATAATGGAGATATTGAAACCTCACAATCAGTAAATCGATACAATGCATCAATCGTTTTGTCAGGTGAAATACCTGAAGGAATTGTAATAGCTATCTCAACATGTTCGGCAGTATTATCTTCTACTTTTTTAACCTTTATTTTCCCTTTTTCGTTAGCCTTAAGAATAGAATTAATTAAAGTTGTAGTTGTAGTAGAAAAAGGTAATTCCGAAATGATAAGCGTGTTTTTATCTTCTTGATGAATTTTTGCTCGCACCCTAACTTTCCCTCCTCTTTTTCCATCATTATAATTACTAAAATCAGCTGAACCTCCAGTAATAAAATCAGGGAATATTCTAGGTTTTACTCCTTTTAAAATTTTAATAGAAGCATCAATTAGCTCAATAAAATTATGTGGTAATATTTTAGTAGAAAGCCCTACTGCAATCCCTTCCACACCATGTACTAATAACAGTGGGAATTTTACAGGTAAAGTTTGAGGCTCTTTTCCTCTACCATCATAACTAGCCGACCATTTTGTTATCTTTTTATTGTAAACAACATCTAAAGCAAAAGGCGTTAATCGTACCTCAATATATCTAGGTGCAGCTGCTCTATCACCTGTAGCAGTATTCCCCCAATTCCCCTGCATATCCAACAGTAATTCCTTTTGCCCTACTTGCACCATAGCATCACCAATTGAGGCATCACCATGAGGATGATATTTCATAGTATGCCCAATTACATTAGCTACCTTATGGTACCTTCCATCATCCAATTCCTTAAGTGAATGTAATATTCGCCTTTGTACAGGCTTTAAGCCATCATTAATATGAGGTACTGCTCGCTCAAGTATTACATAAGATGCATAGTCCAAAAACCAGTTTTCGTACATCCCTGAAACATGAATTACTTCTTGTTCCCCCTCATTATTTGTTGTAATTTTATCTTCTTCCATTAATTGTTTTTTACAATTATTCGATCTAATGCGCTACTTATTTTTTCTACTTCTTTTTCACTGATTAGTGATAAGGTAAATCGTTTGGAAATTAACTTTCCTCTCCCAGTTGTTATTTTTAACATTAATGTTTTATTGAATGAAAGTGGCCTGTTAAAAAAAGAATAATCAGCTAACATATCATGAGAAATATCTACAAAATCATTCTTTTGAAAAACAGAGAATATAGCTCGGTAAGATGTAATATCAATAACATAAGGATCAATCTTTATTTTATAAAAATAAATACCTGTATAAGTAAAGTAAATAAATGTTGGAATAGCAATATAGGCATAATTCATATGATCAAAAACATTTTGACCCAGTCCTGATTGAGGAATTACATACATTATTAATAAAGGAAAAACAATAGACATCATCCCAAATAAAATAATCAAAAGAGTTATAAACCTACCTTTTGCTTTGTTTGTTAATTTTATATTTATTTTATGCATCAACTATATCTTCTTCTACCCTTAAATTCTCAATAATAAAATCCTGTCTTTCTTTAGTGTTTTTACCCATGTAATACTTTAACAATTCTTGTATGGTAGCTTCTTTTCCTAGTATTACAGGGTCAAGCCTCATTTCAGCACCAATAAAGTGTTTAAACTCATTTGGCGATATTTCCCCTAGCCCTTTAAATCGAGTAATTTCAGCATTCACCCCAATATCAGCAATTGCTGATTTTCTTTCCTCCTCTGTATAACAATAATGAGTTTTTTTCTTATTTCTAACCCTAAATAAGGGTGTTTCTAAAATATAAACATGTCCTTCTTTTACTAACTCTGGGAAGAACTGCAAAAAGAAGGTTAGTAATAATAACCTTATATGCATTCCATCAACATCAGCATCAGTAGCAATTACAATTTTGTTATAACGCAAATCATCAATACCAGTTTCAATATTTAAGGCTGCTTGCAACAGATTAAATTCCTCATTTTCGTACACTACTTTTTTGGTAAGTCCGTAGGAGTTTAAAGGCTTTCCTCTAAGGCTAAATACGGCTTGCGTTTTTATATCACGGGTTTTTGTGATAGACCCAGAAGCAGAATCTCCCTCAGTAATAAATAAAGTTGAATCAAATCTGTTTTCTTTTTTCTGATCATTGTAATGCACCCTGCAATCCCTTAGCTTCTTATTATGCAGATTTGCTTTTTTTGCTCTTTCTCTTGCTAGTTTTTTTACACCTGCCATGGCTTTACGCTCATGTTCAGCCATTTGTATTTTTTGCTGTATTGCATCTGCAGCCTCACTGTTTTTATGCAGGTAATTGTCCAATTCCTTTTTTAGGAAATCCTGTATAAAAGTAAGTACTGTTACTCCTCCTGGCTCCATTTCGGTTGACCCTAATTTTGTTTTTGTTTGTGATTCAAATATCGGCTCAACAACTTTTACACTTACAGCAGCATTTACTGCTTGTCTAATATCAGCAGCATCATAATTTTTACCATAGAATTCACGGATAACTTTTACCAAAGCTTGCCTAAACGCACCTTGATGCGTACCTCCTTGCACTGTATGTTGCCCGTTTACAAATGAATAGTACTGCTCAGAATATTGGTTTTTACAATGCGTTATGGCTACCTCAATATCCTCTCCTCTAAGGTGGATAATTGGGTACAACATTTCAGCATCAGTTCTTTGCTCAAGTAAATCGTAAAGTCCGTTTTCTGAATAGAATTTTTCTCCATTGAATAGTATTGTTAATCCTGGATTCAGGTAACAATAATTCCACATCATTTTTTCTACATACTCATTAATGAAACGGTACTTTCCAAAAAGTTCTTCATCTGGAATAAAGGTTACTTTAGTTCCTTTTCTTGATGTATTTTCTTGTATTGGTTCTTCATTAAGAATTTCACCTTGCTCAAATTCTACTAACTTACTTTTTCCGTCACGGATGGAACGAATACGAAAATAAGAAGAGAGTGCATTAGCAGCTTTTGTACCTACACCATTAAGCCCAACTGATTTTTTAAATACTTTAGAATCGTATTTAGCTCCAGTATTTATTTTGGACACACAATCCACCACTTTTCCAAGTGGAATTCCCCTACCAAAATCACGAACAGAAACTTTATTATTCTTAACGGTAACCTCAATTGTCTTTCCGTTTCCCATCACAAACTCATCAATTGAGTTGTCAATTACTTCTTTTAGCAGAATGTAAACACCATCATCTGGTGAGGATCCATTTCCCATTTTCCCGATATACATTCCAGGTCGTAATCGGATATGTTCCTTCCAATCTAGCGATCGGATACTGTCCTCATTATAATTTTCTTCAGCCATTATTTCCTTGTTTACCTCCTAAATTAAAGTAGAAAGCAAATATAAAAGACTAATGAATTTATTTTAAGAAACTAGAGGTGCGTTATCAACAGGGTTTTCAACCGAGAAAATAGACCTTAGATTTTAGTATTTAGATATGAGATGAAAATAAAAAACTATTTTCTAAAAGCGTAAGCGGTTTATAATCTCAGTACTAATATCTACTACTTAGACATTAAATCGGAAATGCATAATATCACCATCTTTTACTACATAATCCTTTCCTTCAACTGATAGTTTTCCGTTATCCTTACAGGCTTGTTCTGATCCAAGTGTAACATAGTCGTTATAGCCCATTACTTCAGCTCTAATGAATCCTTTTTCAAAATCAGTATGAATTACTGCAGCAGCCTGTGGCGCTTTAGTTCCTTCTGTAATCGTCCAAGCTCTTACTTCCTTTACTCCTGCTGTAAAGTAAGTTTGTAGGTTCAATAATTTGTAAGTTGACTGTATCAAATAATGTACTCCTGGTTTTTCTAATCCTAATTCTTCTAGGAACATTTCTTGTTCCTCTATTTCTTCTAATTCTGCAATTTCAGCTTCAATTGCAGTAGCAATTAAAAGTACTTCAGCATTTTCATTTTTCACGGCTTCTCTTACAGCCGTTACATGCTTATTTCCAGTCTTTACTGATTCCTCATCAACATTACACATATATAGTACAGGCTTTGCAGTAATTAATTGTAGTGCATCAATAATCTCTAATTCATCACCTGTTGCCTCAACACTTCTTGCTGAATTACCTGCTTCAATATGTGTAATATATTTATCACATGTAGCCAATATTTTTTGTCCTTCTTTATCACCTGACTTTGCAGTACGGGCATTTTTTTCACGCAATTTTTCTAAAGCTTCCAAATCCTTTAATTGCAATTCCATATCAATCGTTTCTTTGTCCCTTACTGGGTTAACCGAACCATCAACATGAATAATATTATCATCCTCAAAACACCTTAAAACATGAATAATAGCATTTGTTTCTCTAATATTTCCCAAAAATTTATTCCCAAGCCCTTCCCCCTTACTAGCTCCTTTTACCAAACCTGCAATATCCACAATCTCCACAGTGGTTGGCATTACTCTTTCTGGGTTTACTATTTTTGATAAAGCTTCAAGCCTATCATCAGGTACGGTAATGATTCCAATATTTGGTTCAATAGTACAAAACGGAAAATTTGCTGCTTGCGCTTTTGCTTTTGACAAACAATTAAATAATGTTGATTTCCCTACATTTGGTAAACCTACAATTCCACACTTTAATGCCATAATATTATTTTTTTAAGGTCGGCAAAGATAATAGATAGTTTTTAGTTGCTAGTTTATTTATTAAAAGAAAAAATCCAATTAGTCTCCCTTCCTATTTTTGGGGAGGTATCACAAGTGACTAAGGGGTATAAATAACCTTAATCTTCCCTCAAATACATTCTTACTCCTATTGATTTGTAAAGGTATTGGTCGCTTTTGCTACCATAATCCCAGCCATCAAATCCATCATGTTTTATTTCGTTTCTAGTGATGTTTAAACTTAGTTCAATATCCTCATTCAGCATATAATTAACGCCAGCACCATAGCTGTATTTCTTTGCTTTTCCATCCAAAGAATTTAAAGGAATAATTCCTTCATCAAACATTAAGCTCCTATCAGCACTCCACTTTACCGCAGGATGCAGTGGCAAAAAATACTAAATCATTTATACCAATAACATCAAAATTTGCAAATACATTTTTTTCAGTAAAAGATCCTTCATAAAACTCTATGGCATTAGAACCAGCAATCTCGGCATCCATATAGTTTATTCCTAATGTAAGGCTTTTAGTAATATAATATCCAAATGAATATTGTATTCCTTTCATTACATCATCACGCCCTTCAAATTCACTTTGCATATCAGGGGAATAAGGATTAATATCCATATCAGGATTGTAAACCTGTCATACCTTAGTGGAGACTTTTGTAAAATTATAACTATATAACTTTACAAAAAAAATAATGGATCAAATAATAAAAGATTACTTAAGATTAGAGCA
>Ga0233426_10000850_pt1 | contig 30255 bp, 21 predicted proteins | sample SI_118_April2016_6_FD_179875 | JGI IMG/M metagenome (GOLD analysis project Ga0233426, IMG submission 179875) | Seawater microbial communities from Saanich Inlet, British Columbia, Canada - SI_118_April2016_10_MG | ecosystem: Environmental > Aquatic > Marine > Inlet | place: Canada: British... | reverse complement strand
CCAACAAAGGTAATTACTGTACGGTTGGTTGCTTTTCCTGGATCAACATTAAGTAGTTTTACTCCATCAATTTCTTCAACTATCTGTGAAATAATTCTTATTTTATCTTCATCTCTACCTTCTGAAATGTTTGGTACACATTCTATAATTTGTTTGCTCATTTTTCTATTTGTTATTCGTGCAAACTTAAAGAAATAAATTGCTAATAACTACAAACCAAAAACCAAAAACTATCTTACTTTTGCCAATATGGATAAACAAACTAAATCAGCAGTGGAAAGTGGAGAGATGCTACCTTTAATGGAGGCGTTTTATACTGTGCAGGGGGAAGGGTATTATTCAGGTACAGCTGCTTATTTTTTACGCATTGGTGGTTGTGATGTTGGTTGCCACTGGTGTGATGTAAAGGAAAGTTGGAATGCTGATTTACATCCTCCAACTACTATTACTGATATCCTGAAAGGCATTGCTGAATATCCTGTGGATACTGTTGTAATTACAGGAGGTGAACCACTAATGTGGAACTTGGATAAATTAACTTCTGCACTTAAAAAAGAGGGATTAAAAGTGCATTTGGAAACTTCAGGAGCATATCCTTATAGTGGTGATTTTGATTGGGTATGTGTATCTCCTAAAAAAATGCAAGCGCCACTGCCTGCAATAAAACCAATAACAAGTGAGTTAAAAGTTATTGTGAATAACAAACATGATTTTATTTGGGCTGAAGAGCAAAGAGCAGGTTTAACTCCTGATTGTAAATTGTACCTACAAGCAGAATGGAGTAAGCGTGAAAAAGTAATCCCAATGATTATTGATTTTATAAAAGAAAATAAGGAATGGACAATCTCTTTGCAAAGTCATAAATACATGAATATTCCTTAATGAGAATACTTCTTCTCATACTATTCTTACTTCCTGCAATCTCCTTTGCACAGAAAAAAGATTATAAAAATTACGACAAAGCAGTTACCTACTTTCATGAAGGTAAAGTAGAGAAAGCCAAAAAACTTACTGAAAAGATATTGTCCAAAAATTCTGAATGGACTAAGCCCAATTTACTAATGGCTAGCATTTTTGCTGACCTTGGGGATATTGAAGAATCTGCTCGCTATATGCTTTATGTATATGATGAAAATACACCTAAAGATGTGATGGGAATTGAGCAAATTGCAAAACTCTATTATCACAATGGCTATTATGAAAATGCCTTGTATTATTTTAAATCAGCACAGAATTTGAATGAATCAGTACTCGGAAAAAAGACTGACTTATACATTCGGAATTGTGTTTTTTCAATGCAAGAAATTACTAATCCAGTGGATTTTAATCCTGAGAATTTGGGTGAGAATATAAATACACAATTGGAGGAATACTTGCCAGCCCTTTCCATAGATGGGAATACTTTGGTTTTTACTAAAAGAATACCTGAAAAGGGTTATTCTCCTCAAGAGGACTTTTATATTTCTACTTTAAATGAAGAAGGGATTTGGAAAGAAGCTTTGGCTTACCCAGGTGCAATAAATACAGCTAGCAATGAAGGAGCTTTTTCTTTTTCGGCTGATAAACAAATAGTGGTGTACACAGCTTGTAATCGTGATGACGGACAAGGAAGGTGCGATTTGTATTTAATGCTGAATAACACTACTTATAATGCAGGAAAAATCATCAATACAAAATATTGGGAATCACAAGGTTGTTTTTCGCCTGATGGCAAGTATTTGTATTTTGTGAGTAATCGCCCAGGAGGATTTGGAGGGAAAGATATTTGGCGTTCAGAAATTACTCAAAAAGGATTTTTACCTGCCGTAAACTTAGGCGATACCATCAATACTCAGTATGATGAAATGTCGCCTTTTGTACATCCTGATAACCTTACTTTCTATTTTGCATCTGATGGGCAAATAGGTTTTGGGGATTATGATTTGTTTGTGAGCAGAAGAAAGAATACTACAAAGGAGTGGGGCTTGCCAAAGAATATGGGCTACCCAATAAACACTCACAATACTGAAAATTCATTAATTGTTGCAGCTAACGGAAAAACGGCTTATTACGCTTCTGATGTAAGTGGTTTTGGTAAGGAAGATATCTTTCAGTTTGAATTGCCTGAAAACTTACAAGCTGAACCTTTAGCAGATTTGGAATTGGAGATTATTACTCAGAAAGTAGGAGAGGAGGTAATCTTAAAGAATGTAAGTTTTGAAAGTAATTCCTATGCTTTGCAGCAAAGTTCTTTTGTGGAATTGGACAAACTGATTTACTTCCTTAAAAAGAATCCGAATGTTCAGATTGAAATACAAGGGCATACGGATGATGTAGGTCGGGAAATGGATAATCAAATCCTGTCTCAACAAAGAGCAAAAACTGTGTTTGAGTATTTGTCTGCTAAAGTTCAAAACAAACTGACCTATAAAGGCTTTGGAGAGAGCCAACCATTTAGCGATAATAAGGGAGAAAACAGAAGGACTTCTTTTGTTATTTTTGACTAATTTTAAACAGTATCAATCTTCCAATATGCCCAGCTCTTTCACTTATTTGTGTGGCGTTATCGCCTTCAAAATTTTCAGCTAAAGTAGCATTCCAATGCAAGAGCCATCTTTCCAAATGTAAATGAGTAAAGGGTATATGTTTGTTAAAATCCAAATGTTTTTGCATCAAGTTGGCTTGATACTTATCGCCACCCCAAAGTAAATTTTCCCAAAAATCACAAATAATAGGGAGGTGGCTTTCCCAGTTAATTTTTATTTTCCCAGTAAATACAGGAGCTATCTTATCATCAACTAATACCTTTTTGTAGAATTCAGCTACTAATAGCTCTAGGTCTTTTCTTTGTGTTATATCTTCCATTATTACTTTATTTCTATCTTTTGTTTAGTAAAATCCTCCAAAATCCCTATCATGCTAGTACTCAATTTTTTTCCCAAACGAGTGTTCTTTTCTCCCAAACGAGTGTTCTTTTGTCTGGTGGCTGTGTTCTTTTGTCCCATAGCACCTAATTTTTTTCCCATAGCAGTGTTCTTTTTTCTGGTAGCTGTGTTCTTTTCTCCCAAATAAGTGTTCCTTTCTCCCAAACGAGTGTTCTTTTTCTTAGTAACTGCCTAACTAGTACTGCTAGTTAAAGATATCTTCTTTGCTTTTTGGTTGCTCAGTACCTCTCCAATCAAACCCTTTTAGGTAACGGTTCTTTTCCTCTACATCTTGGTAGGGTGTAGTGGTGGAGGTAGGTTCAACTTCATAGGTAACCTCTTTTAATTGATTGTCTTTAAAGTAGAGAATCAAGTCCGTGCATTCAGTATAGTTGAGTCCCATTTTGTCATTTGTTTCTTCATCTTTTATGATGAAAATACTTTGTCCGTTTCCTTTTACATCCATGCGTCTCATTTTGTTGTTGCTAAAATAAGCAGTCATGTCCTTTCCTATTATCTGGTTGTAATCCAATGAATCCTCTTGGGCAATAATCATAGGGTTGGGATTTAAAAACATACGAGATATCTCACCTTTATGTACTAGGAATTGCAAACTATCAGCAGTTATCTGAAAGCCATCCGACCACAGCACAGGCCTGTCATACATCTCCACAATTGAATCTGTAAAATTATAACTAAGGGAATCACATTTTCCTTGAAAATCAGTTTTAAAAAACTTTACTTTATGGTAGGCGAGTATCTTTTTTTCTCCTTCCTTTTGCTGAGAAACAAATTGCTTGGCGTGCATAAATAAGGTGTCCTCTTCAAAAAGTAATTCTAGCATAGGTTTTTCACTTATGATTACTTTTTCTTCTGCTTCAAAGTATTCTGCAATCCCTGCATATACAGTCATGTTTTCAACTGTATCAATTAATTCTACATTACTGAATGCTTTTCCGTATTGTCTATTTTTATTGTAGTACAAACTATCGCCTTTCAATTGGTAATTATCAGTAGTGATATAAGAATTTTCTCTGAGCTGTGCAATGTCGGTTTTAGTATTGTACCAACCATTTTCACAGTAAATAGTTTTAGTATCTGAAATGATAAAAGAAGGACCAAAAAAGTAAGTAACCTCACTGTTGGAATTATAGTGCATATTATCGGTAAGTATCTTGTAGTCCTTAGCTAATACTACTACTGAATCCTTAAAAATAAACTTATGAATATTGGAATGATATGCTCCTTTTTTTGAATTGATGGTTTTTTCATTATCAATAATTGTTCCTTGCTTAGGGTAGGACGCAACATTAGTACTTAAATTATAAAGCACTTGTTCGGTATTCAAGGTCATGTGCTTATCAATAAGCACTACATTTCCTTTTATATCGGCTTTATTCTCCAAACCAAAATAAGTGAGTGTTTCACCTGTAAGTACAATGCTATCGCCTTGGTTAATTTTAATCTTCCCAAAGGCTTCCATCTTATTTTCAGCTGTATAATGATAAGCTGAATCGCAAGTCATTATTGCATCATTGTGCTTAAAAGATACATTCCCAATTAAGCGCCAATAATCAGGGTGAATATTGCTGTTAGCATAGGTGTTGTCTGCATTTAATATTTCTATTTTTTTACTTTCCTGAGCAATAAGGGTAGTACTTAATAGTACAAGTAAAATATGAAATAGAATTCTCAAATTTATCTGAATAAAGTTTGTTTTCTATCTGGCCCTACTGATACAATAGAAATAGGCGTTTCCAAAACATCCTCTAACCAAGCAATATAATCATGTACGGCTTTTGGTGCTTCTGATAAGTTTTCCAATTGCATTAAGTCCATTTCCCAACCTTCAAGCTCTTTGTAAACAGGAGTAAGGCCTTCATTATCCTCAAATGGTAAATAGTCAATCTGCTCACCATTTAATTCGTAATGTGTACAAGCTTTTATCATATCAATTCCTGAAAGTACATCCGCTTTCATCATCATTAATTGTGTAACTCCATTAATGTTAATTGCATATTTTAAAGCAGGAATATCTATCCATCCACATCTTCTTGGACGACCAGTAGTTGCTCCAAATTCATTCCCTACTTTAGCTAATCTTGCACCAATTTCATCAAATAATTCTGATGGAAATGGCCCGCTACCAACTCTAGTGCAGTATGCTTTAAAAATTCCGAATACTTCACCAATTTTATTTGGTGCAATTCCTAAACCTGTACAAGCACCAGCCGTAATTGTGTTGGATGAAGTAACAAAAGGATAAGACCCAAAATCAATATCCAATAAGGCACCTTGAGCACCCTCAGCTAATATTTTTTTGTTTGTTTTTAAAGCATTATGAATGTAATGCTCACTTTCAATATGGTCAAAACTTTTTAAAGTTGTTAATGAAGCAAACCAAGCTGTTTCTAATTCTTCTAATTCATATTCAAAATCATAAAAATTAAGGAGTTGAATATGCTTTTGTTTTAACTTCTCATATTTTTCTTTAAAATCAACACCAGAAATATCTCCAACTCTAAGTCCATTTCTACCTGTTTTATCCATGTAAGTTGGTCCAATACCTTTTAGGGTAGAACCAATTTTTTCTTTCCCTTTTGCTTTTTCACTTGCAGCATCTAAAAGCTTATGAGTAGGTAAAATAAGGTGCGCTTTCTTTGAAATTAATAACTCTGACATAGGAATTCCTAGTGCTTTTATGTCATTTATTTCTCTTTCAAAAATAACTGGGTCTATTACAACTCCATTTCCAATTAAGTTTACAACTCCAGGGTGAAAAATTCCAGAAGGAATAGTGTGTAGTACATGCTTAATCCCATCAAATTCTAAGGTATGACCAGCATTTGGTCCCCCTTGAAAACGAGCAATAATATCGTATTTTGATGTTAAAACATCTACAATTTTTCCCTTTCCTTCATCTCCCCATTGGAGTCCTAATAAAACATCTGCTTTCATCTGTTATTTCTAGTTATATATCTTTGTTTGACAATCTTGGCATAGGCCGTATAAATTAAGTGCATGACGATTAATCTTGAAATTCATGCTTTCTTCAATTACATTTTTAATTCCTTGTATTCTTGGGTCGCAAAATTCAATTACTGTATCGCAACTAGTGCAAATTAAATGGTCGTGCTGGCGATTAGAATATGATTTTTCATATTGTGCTTGTGCTTTTCCAAATTGATGTTTCCTAATCAAATGACAATCTAATAAAATCTCAACCGTATTGTAAAGTGTAGCACGGCTTACACGGTAATTTTTATTTTTCATCTGAATGTACATTGACTCAATGTCAAAATGCCCTTCAAACTCGTAAATTTCGTTTAGGATTGCATAGCGCTCAGGAGTTTTCCTTTGCTTACTCTCTATCAGATATTCAGTGAATATCTCGGTAACGGTTTCAATTACTTTTTGGTTTGACACAATTGCGTTATTAAAAAACAAAAGTATAAAAAATTGCTATTCAGTGAGGGTAAATACTCAATTAGATTTAAGAAAATTAGCTGTGTTTATAAGTTCGTGTAATTGAGGAAATTGCTTCCACTTTTTCAAGTTTAGTAGTTAGCTCTTTTAAGAAAGCAACATTATGTACTTTTAAGGTAATAACACCTTCAAATATACCATCATCACTACTAATATTTATGGACTTAATATTTACATTCATCTGATTGGAAATAATCTGTGTAACTTTGTTCATAAGTCCTACGCTATCAATTCCCTTAATATTTATGGTTGCAATAAAATCAATTTCATCTTTATTAATCCACTTTGCTTTTAAAATACGATAGGCATAATTTGCTCTTAATTGTATGGCATTTGGGCAATCTGTTCTGTGCATTTTTATTCCATCTACAACAGTAAGAAATCCAAATATGGCATCACCAGGAATAGGGTTGCAGCATTTTGCCATGCTGTAATCAAGTACCTCATCATCTTCATTAAATACGATTACTTTTTTAGTTGTTTTGCTAGAAGTGATTTTCTTTACGGGTGGTCCGTAAATTCTATTTTTAATAGTTTGGTACCAACCACTGCTTTTTAGCTGTGCAAATTCTTTTATTTCAGTATTAGATATTGCACCTGTGCCGAATTGAAAATACAAATCCAAAGAAGTGCCTGTATTAAAGTGCTTAATTAGTTCCGTTTCGGTGTGTTTTGAAAAATTAACTTTTAGGTGTTTCAATTTCCTTTCAGCTATTTCTTTACCAACTTCAGCAATTCTTTTTTTGTCTTCTTTTAAAGCAGATTTTATCTTTGATTTAGCTCTTGATGTAATCACAAATCTAAGCCAGTCTTTTCTTGGTCTTTGTTTGGTTGATGTAATTACCTCTACTTGGTTTCCACTAGTTAAAGGATGACTTAAAGAAACTAATTTTCCGTTTACTTTTACGCCCATACACTTTAAGCCTACATCAGTATGTATTGAAAATGCAAAATCAAGTGCTGTTGCTCCTTTTGGTAATGTTTTTAAATCGCCACCAGGGGTAAAGATGTAAATTTCACCAGAATATAAGTTCAGTTTAAAATCATCAATAAAATCAATTGCATTCGTTTCAGGATTCTCTAGCAATTCTCTAATATTATCAATCCATCTATCTAATGAGTTTTCTTTACTTCCTTCTTGTTTGTATTTCCAATGGGCAGCATATCCTTTTTCAGCAATATCGTCCATTCTTTTACTTCTGATTTGAACTTCTACCCATTTACCATCTTCCCCCATTACGGTTGTGTGTAAGGATTCGTACCCATTTGCTTTAGGAGTAGATACCCAATCTCTTAGCCTATCAGGATTTGGTTTATAAAAATCAGTAACAATAGAGTAGATTTTCCAACAATCTGCCTTTTCATTTTCTGCTGTAGAGTCAACAATAATTCGTATTGCGAACTTGTCAAATACATTATCAAAGTTCACTCCCTTGGTTACTATCTTATTCCTGATTGAAAAAATAGATTTCGGTCTTCCTTTAATGGAAAAATTGAGCGTATTTTCTTTTAGTTTTAACTTTATAGGCTTACAAAATTTTGTAATGTATTTTGTTCGTTCTTCTTTTGTTTCGTTTAAACCCTCTGCAATAGCTTTATATACCTCAGGTTTGGTGAATTTTAATCCTAAATCTTCTAGTTCAGTTTTTATAGAATAAAGCCCAAGTCTATGAGCTAAAGGTGCATAAAGGTATAAGGTTTCAGAAGCAATTTTTAGTTTTTTATGAACCGGCATTGCATCAAGAGTCCTCATGTTATGCAGCCTATCAGCTAACTTAATAAGGATTACCCTTACATCATCTGAAAGTGTGAGTAGCATCTTCCTGAAATTTTCGGCCTGCATAGATACATTCTTGTCAAATACATCTTGAATTTTAGTAAGGCCATCAATTATTTTAGCTACTTTTTTGCCAAATAATTTTTCAATATCATTTAGCGTGTAGTCAGTATCTTCAACAACATCATGCAGTAGGGCACAAATAATTGAAGTTGTACCTAAACCAATTTCTTTAGCTGCAATATGAGCAACAGCAATAGGGTGGTAAATATAAGGTTCACCACTTTTTCGTCTCATGTGTTTATGTGCCTCAACAGCCAGATTAAAAGCTTTCCTAATCTCCTTATTATCTTCCTTATTTGTTTTGTCAGAACAGGCACGCAAAAGCGATTTATACTTATTAAGTATATCTTTTTTTTCCTGTTCTAAATCAATTGGCTGCATCATTGGTTTTAAGCAAAAATTGGGTACTTATTCATAAGTTTATTTACTTCATTTTTTACTTCAGTAATTGCTGCTTCATCTTCATAGTTCATAATTACTTTGTCAATTAACTCAACTATATAAGGAATTGTATCTTCTTTTATTCCTCTAGTAGTAATTGCTGGAGTTCCGACTCTAATTCCTGATGTGATAAAAGGAGATTGAGTATCGAAAGGAACCATGTTTTTGTTTGCCGTAATATCGGCAAGAACCAATGCGTTTTCTGCATCTTTTCCTGTAATATTTTTGTTTCTTAAATCAATAAGCATACAATGGTTTTCCGTTCCTCCTGATATAATTTTATAGCCTTTACTTATGAATTCATCAGCCATTAATTTTGCGTTTTTTATAACTTGCTCTCCATAGGTTTTAAATTCAGGTTGTAGTGCCTGCCCAAAAGCAATTGCTTTTGCTGCAATTACATGCTCTAAAGGTCCTCCTTGACTTCCAGGAAATACACCCGAATTCAAAATTGCAGACATCATTCTTGTTTTTCCTTTTGGAGTTTTTAATCCCCAAGGGTTTTCAAAATCTTTCCCCATCATTATCATTCCACCTCTAGGACCTCTTAATGTTTTATGAGTTGTAGTGGTTAATATATGGCAATGTGGTGCAGGGTCATTTAACAATTTTGCAGCAATTAATCCTGCTGGATGCGCAATATCAGCCATTAACACAGCACCAACTTTATCGGCTATTTCTCTAAAACGAGCATAATCCCAATCCTGAGAATAGGCTGATGCTCCACAAATAATAAGTTTTGGTTGCTCAGTAATTGCAGTTTCTTCTAGTTTATTATAATCTACTTTCCCTGTTTCCTTTTCAACATTATAAAAGGAGGTTTTATATAATTTACCTGAAAAATTAACAGGAGATCCATGCGTTAAATGTCCACCATGTGATAAATTGAATCCTAATATTTTATCACCAGCATTTAAGCAAGCAAGTAAAACAGCAGCATTTGCTTGTGAACCAGAATGTGGTTGTACATTTACATATTCAACACCAAATAATTCTTTGGCTCTATCAATAGCTAATTGTTCCACTTCATCAACCACTTCACAGCCACCATAGTATCTTTTTCCAGGATATCCTTCAGCATATTTATTGGTTAAACAAGAACCCATTGCTTGCATTACCTCATCACTTACAAAGTTTTCTGAGGCAATCAATTCAATACCATTTCTTTGTCTTTTATCTTCCTTTTCAATTAAATCAAAAATTATTTGATCATTTTTCATCTTATAATGTTTTAAAATTTCTATTTTCGTAATCGCAACAAATGTATATAATTTTATGAATAGAATAAACGAACTTTTCGGAATTAAATATCCAATTATTCAAGGAGGTATGATATGGTGTAGTGGTTGGGAATTAGCATCTGCAGTAAGTAACTCAGGCGGATTAGGTTTAATTGGCTCAGGGTCAATGTATCCTGATGTTTTAAGAGGGGAGATAAGGAAATGCAATGCAGCAACAAATAAGCCTTTTGGCGTTAATATTCCTCTTTTATATCCTGATATTGATCAGCATATAAATATCATAATTGAAGAGGGTGTTAAAGTGGTGTTTACTTCTGCTGGAAGCCCTAAAAAATACACTTCTTTACTGCAAAGTCATGGCATAAAAGTAGTACATGTTGTCGCAAATAAGAAATTTGCAATCAAATGTGTAGAGGCTGGTGTTGATGCAATTGTTGCGGAAGGATTTGAGGCAGGTGGGCATAATGGTGCTGAAGAAATCACAACTATGTGCTTAATACCTATGATTAATGAAGTGATTGACATTCCTTTAATTGCCGCAGGAGGAATAGGAAGTGGAAAGGCTATGTTGGCAAGTATGGTTTTGGGTGCTGATGGAGTGCAAATAGGAAGTAGATTTATTGCGTCAGAGGAATGTTCGGCACATATTAATTTTAAAAATAGGGTGGTGGATGCTGATGAAGGAGAAACGGATTTAACTCTAAAAGAGTTAACTGCAGTACGCTTGCTAAAAAATGATTTCTATAATCAGATACAGGATGCCTATACTAATAATGTGAGTAAAGAGGAATTGAAAACTTTATTAGGAAGAGGAAGGGCAAAAAAAGGTATGCATGAGGGAGATTTAATTGAAGGGGAATTAGAAGTTGGGCAGGTTTCCGCAATGATAAAAGAAATTATGCCAGTTGACGAAATTATGAAAGAAATAATAGAGGAGTTTGAGTATGAAAAAGGAAGGATTTCTTCATTGTAGAATTTGGGCGCATAAGATGTTTGTCTTTAATATATAAGAGAGTGTTGATGCCAACTTAAATATTGTATATTTGTGGCAATAAAAAACTACAACTATGAAAAAAAAATACTTATTAATTGGATTGCTTTCTTTTTTTGCATTCCAAAGTTCAGTCGCTCAACTTCCTAATGGTTCAATTGCACCTAATTTCACATTAGTTGACCTTAACGGAACTAGTCATACTCTATACGATTATTTAGATGCAGGCCAAACAGTGTTTATTGATTTTTCAGCTATATGGTGTGGTCCTTGTTGGACATATCATACTAGTGGAGCGCTAGAGGATTTGTATGAGAATCATGGGCCTTCAGGATTGCCAAATGTTAGTCCTAGTACTACAAATGATGCAATGGTTTTCTTTATTGAAGGTGATGGAAGCTCTGTTGCACAACTAAATGGAGGTTCTGGCTCACAAGGTGATTGGGTTACAGGAACACCTTACCCTATAATATGTACTGACGGAAATCCTAATAGTACGGCAGTTGTAAATGATTATCAGATTGGCTATTGGCCAACAGTATATCAAGTTTGCCCTGATAGAACTTTAACATTGTGTGGGCAAACTGCATCTCCTTATTCATTAATAACAGCTTGTCTTCCTCCGCCTTCTTATAATAATGATGCTAGAAGTTTTATGAATAACTCAGCAGCTTCTGGATGTTCTTCTATTTCTCCAGAGTTATCTATACAAAATTATGGTCTTTCAAATCTTACAGAAGTTACAATAGATGTTTCTCTTAATGGGGTATTACAGTATTCAACTAACTTAAATCAAATATGGAGTAACGCTACAAATTCTTATCAACCTCTTAATTTATCAACTTTAGATATTGTTGATATTGTGCTTGATCCTGTTACAGGGTTAGTTAATAGTGATTTGATTTCTATTGAGGTTTCTTTGCCAAATGGAGTAGTTGATGCTGATCCTTTAAATAACCAAACAATTTCTTTTGCAGTTGATCTTGGGTTTGATAATGCATATTGGGATGGAGGTTTGTCAATTACAGTTGCTGGAGATGCTCAAAATTCATGGTACTTAAAGCAAGTGAGTAATAATTTAACTATTGCCTCAGGTTTTGGTGGTGTAACTGGCGTTACAAATACTCTAGGGAATTTAACTTTTAACGAGTGTTATACATTACAAAGTATAAATGGAGCAAATTTAGCTTATACTGTTACTGATGCTATGGGTAATACTGTATTAGATGGTTCTGCTTCATCAGTTGAAGATTTTGATAACTTTACTACAGGTGATGAAATGTGGACTGGTATTAATGATAACAATTTAAGTGCTATTACTGTGTACCCTTTACCTGTTAATAATAAGCTTTACATTGATGGTGAATATGAAAACTTAAGAATTCTTGATTTGTTAGGAAAAGAGGTGTTGGAATCGTCATATGTTAAATTTATTGATGTTTCAAATGTAAATAATGGAATCTATTTATTGGAATTAAAATCTTCTACTAAGAAGTATTATAAGAAAATACAAATAGCTAAATAAAAAAGAAATACTTATAAAGGAGTTAAGTAAAACAAGCTCTTTTTGAAAAATTTAAAATTATGAAAAAGATATTTTTGTCGTTAGCTTTTATGTTCTGCAGTTATTTCTCCTTTTCTTCTCATTTTATGGGTGGAGAGATTACTTGGAAATGTCTTAAAGGAGGTCCTGATATAGGAAAGTATATTTTTGAGATGAAAGTGTATAGAGATTGTTCTGGTATTTCTTTTTCGCAAGTTTCAGAAACAGTTACTCATCATAATTATCCTGCACTTGGTGGTACTACACCAATATTAATGAATTTCATTTCTGTAAGTGATATTTCGCCTATTGGAGCTGCAGGTTCAGGAAATGCTTGTTTTGATTGTAATTCAGGAGATGTTGGTGCGGTAGAGGAATACATTTGGAGATCTGACCCAATGACATTAGCTGGTTTTCCGCCAACTCAAGGATGGCATTTTACTTGGGGAAGTTCAGCAAGAAGTGGTCAAATTACAAACGGAATGGCTAATGACCCTTGGACTTTAAGAGCAGTTATGTATGCATATGATTCTGATTTCCCTAATGGAGTTTTTCTACCTTCCAGCCCGTGTTATGATTCTTCCCCTGAATTTAAAGAATTAGCAAAAACGATTATTTGTACTGGTTATCCTTTTGCTTATTCACATAATGCTTCAGATGAGGAACTTGATGAAATTACTTATTCTTGGGCTGAACCTTTAGGAAATTCTTTTTCTTATGATCCTTCTAATCCTAATGCAACTGCTTTAACATTTGCACCTTCTCCACCTTATTCTGTAACTACTCCAATTCCAGGGAATCCTACATTAGATTCTGAAACAGGAGAGATAGCCTATAACTCTAATACTGCAGGTGTATTTGTAACTTGCGTAAAAGTAGAGGCTAGAAAGTGTGGGCAGTTAGTTGCCGAAATTTATAGAGAGGTTCAAGTATTGTTGCTGGATTGCAGTGTCTATAATCCGCCAACTGATGGCTTTAATGATCCTCCTGTTATTAGTCCGGCTTTTGCTGGTGGTCTTAATGAAACTACTGTTTATGCAGGGGATTTAGTTTCTTTTAGTATTCAAGCAGAAGATTTAGATACTTATACTGGTGGTGTTGCACAAGATATTACACTTGATGTTTCTGGGGGGCAATTCTCGGCTGATTTTATTAATCCTGCTTTATGTGCTAATCCTCCTTGTGCTACTTTTAATAATGGTACTGCAAGTGTTACTCCCCCATTTGCAGCCCCTACAATAGTTAATGGTGTATTTGAGTGGCAAACACATTGTGATCATATATATAGTGATGTTGGCTGCAATAGTACTTCAAATGTGTTTACTTTTTCTATTAAAGCTTATGATGATTTTTGTCCTGCAAATGGAATTAGTATTGCAACAATTAAGATTACTGTTGTTCCTCCAATTCCTGATTTAAGATGTGTTTCTGTTCAGGATAATGGTGATGTAGATTTAACTTGGAAGTATATTGATAATGCACCTCCTACACTTGAGCCATTTATAGTTTGGCATTCTAATAACCTTTCAGGACCATTTGATTCTATTGGCAGTGTTCTTTTTCCCGCTACTACATATACTCATATAGGTGCAAATGGAAATCAGGCTTCTCAATACTATTTTTTATCTAATAAAGATGGTTGTGATACTACAGGATTAGACTTACATTCTGATACTTTACAAAGTATTTTTATGGATGTAACGCCAATTAATTTAGGTACTTCTGCAACTTTAGATTGGAATGCAATTCATAACCCATTATTAATTACATCAGCTCTGGATTATAACATGTATATTAAAAAACCAACTACAGGGTTTACTAATTATTTAACCACCCCGTTACTTTCTTACTTATATGATGCAGTAAATTGTGAGGATAATCCTCAGTTTTATGTAGAAATTCCTGATGCTAGTGGTTGTATTTCTAAATCATCAATTGGGATTGCAAACTTAGGAGACACAATAACACCAATAAGGTCAGTTATAACAGATGTTTCTGTTGATGCAAGCGGTAATGCTGTCATTTCCTGGATACCATCACCTGGTGCTGATGTTTATGAAATTTATAAAGAGGATAATCAAGTTTGGTTAACAGTAGGAACTGTATTGCCTCCAAACACAACCTTTGTTTATGCTAACTCTAATGCTAATAATGTATTTGAGACTTTTTCTGTAAGGGCATTAGATAGTTGTAGTAATACAAAAGAAAAATCTGTAGAGCATAATTCTATTCATTTATCATCTGATTTAGATGCTTGTACACATGATTTAACTTTAGCTTGGAATAATTACATAAATTGGGATAGTGGTGTTAGTTTTTATAGTGTTGTTGTAGAAGAAACTGATTTAACTGGTGCAACTACTATTATTGACACAAATTTAATTGATGCTTCTAATTATGTTGTAACAGGGTTAAAAGATAAGTATAACTATAAAATTTATATTGTTGCAAATGATGGCGATACAATTTTTTCAGCTTTATCTAATCAATTATTACTTGTGCCTGCTCTACCAAAAAAACCAGATTATAATTATATTGATTATGCAAGTGTAAACCATGATAATGGTTTTGTTGAAATTAATTGTTTAGTTGATAATACTGCAGTTATTGATCATTATGATATAATGCGTTCATTAAGAGAGCTAATTAATTTTACTAAAATTGGTGAAATACCTTTTGTTGGAGGAACTACTATTCATTATACTGATGAATTTGCTAAAACAAGTGATGAGTTTTATCAATATAAAATATTTCCAGTAGACACGTGTGGTATTAGGTTATTCGTGCCTCCAGTTAATATATCTGAATTTCTTAATGATACTTCTTTTGCACAAACTATTTTATTAGAAACTGAGATTAATGTAGATTATAGTAATATTAACCCAAGTTTAGATAAAGAATATACCAATACAATTAAATTTAATGAATATGATAAATGGCTTGGTAGCGTTTCTGAGTATAGATTATACCGTTCAGTAAATAGAGAGCCCTTTAATTTATTACCTATATATATATGGGATAGAATAAGCTACCCTGAAGATGAATTAGAGTTTATTGATATTGTTACTGAATATGGTGCTGGTAACGGGAGATTCTGCTATTATATTGAAGCAGTTGAAGGAAATACTACTCCTTATGGCCCTGTTACTGAAGGGAGTTTTTCTAATATATCCTGTGTATCTCAAACACCAATTATTTTTGTCCCTTCTTCATTTACTCCAAATGGAGATGAGCATAATGAGGTATTTCATCCTATAACTTATTATGTTTCTGAAAAAGGTTATTCTTTTACTATTTACAGTAGAGGTGGTGACGTTATTTTCACTACTAATAATCCTTCAAAAGGTTGGGATGGAACATTTAATGGTACTTCAGCACAGGATGGAAATTATGTTTACCATCTACAGTATATTAATGGAGTAGGTGATTTAATAGATAAGACTGATATGATTACTCTAGTTAGATAGTAGAAATAAATATTAATAAAATAGTCCCTTTTTAAGGGACTATTTTATTATATAATATGTTAATTTTGCGTAATTTTTTAAATATACCTATATGAGCAATAAAATAATGAAAGAAGGATTTACTTATGATGATGTTTTGGTTGTTCCAGCATACTCGGAAGTATTACCTTATATGGTGAGTACCAGTACTCAATTCACTAAAAACATCACATTAAATGTTCCTGTTGTAGCAGCAGCTATGGATACGGTTACTGAATCCAGAATGGCAATTGCCATTGCACAGGAAGGAGGAATTGGTGTATTGCATAAAAATATGACTATTGAGCAGCAGGCATTAGAAGTAAGGAAAGTAAAGCGTTCAGAAAGTGGTATGATTCTTGATCCAATTACTTTATCTCTATCAGCTACTGTTGGAGATGCTTTTACTATGATGCGTGAAAATAAAATTGGAGGTATTCCTATTGTTGATGAAAATTCACATCTTTTAGGAATTGTTACAAATAGAGATTTGCGTTTTGAAAAAGATATGACACTTTCAATATCTTCAGTAATGACATCAGAAAAATTAGTTACTACTGAATTAAGTGATTTAGAAAATGCTGAAAATATTTTAAAGGACAATAAAATTGAAAAACTACCTATTGTTGATGCTACTAATAAATTAGTAGGATTAATTACTTTTAAGGATATCATAAAAAACAGAATGCGACCAAATGCCTGTAAGGATCAATACGGTAGATTAAGGGTTGCAGCAGCTGTTGGCGTTACTGGTGATGTGTTAGAAAGAGTAGAGGCTTTAGCAAGTGCTTCAGTTGACGCAATAATTATTGATACTGCTCATGGACATACTAAGGGAGTAGTTGAAGTGCTTAAAAAAGTAAAACAGGCTTTTCCTGAAGTTGATGTTGTAGTTGGTAATATTGCTACTGCTGCTGCTGCACAAGCACTTATTGATGCAGGGGCAGATGCTGTAAAAGTTGGGATTGGACCTGGTTCAATTTGTACAACAAGAATTGTAGCTGGTATTGGTGTTCCTCAACTTACAGCAGTAATGGATGTAGCTGAAGTTACTACAAAAAATAATGTTCCTTTAATTGCTGATGGTGGAATTAGATATTCAGGTGATATTGTAAAAGCTTTAGTAGCTGGGGCTAGTACGGTTATGCTAGGTTCAATTATTGCAGGAGTTGAAGAAGCTCCTGGTGAGACTATCATTTTTGAAGGAAGAAAGTTTAAATCTTACAGAGGAATGGGGTCAATTGATGCTATGGAAAAAGGTTCAAAAGACAGGTACTTTCAAAGTGGAGAAGTTGATGCTAAAAAATTAGTTCCTGAAGGAATTGTTGGTAGAGTAGCTTATAAAGGTACTTTATCAGAAGTAGTTCATCAAATGATTGGAGGATTAAGAGCAGGTATGGGATATACAGGTTCGGCAACCATCAAGGATTTAAGTAATGCGGAGTTTTTAAAAATAACAGCAGCAGGTGTGGCTGAAAGTCATCCTCATGATGTTACAATTACTAGAGAAGCTCCAAATTATAGTAGACAATAAACTAAAAAATTAAGAAATGAAAAAGATTGGATTAAGTATTTTATGTGGAGCATTTGCATTAGCAACTACAGCTCAGAATTTATTAACTATTGAAGATGAAAATATCTCGTTAGAGGAATTCAAATCAGTATTCTATAAAAACAACAATAACACTGAGCTTACTAAAGAATATTTAGAAGAATACATGGAGTTATTTGTTAATTTCAAGTTAAAAGTAAGAGAGGCAGATGAATTAGGATTAGATACCGTTCAAGCTTTTGTAACTGAATTATCAGGTTACAGAAAGCAATTGGCAAAGCCCTATTTAATAAACAAGGAGTTTGATGAAAATATGCTTGATGAAGCATATGAAAGAATGAAGTCAGATGTAAAGGCAAGTCATATCTTAATAGCTGTAGATGAAAAAGCAACTGTAAAAGAAGAGCAATTGGCCTATGATAAATTAGTAGCTATTCGTAAAAGTATAGTTGATAATAAAGTTTCATTTTCTGCTGCTGCAAAAAAGAATTCTGATGATAAATCAGCTATAAGTAATGGAGGTGATTTAAGTTATTTTACTGCTTTTATGATGGTATATGATTTTGAAACTGCTGCATACTCAACAGAGGTTGGAGAAATTTCAATGCCTGTTAGAACTAAATATGGTTACCATATTATTCAGGTTAATGATAAAAGAAATTCAGTTGGAGAAGTAAAAGTAGCTCATATCATGTTCAAATCAGGGCAAGGTGCTGATGAACAGAAATTAAATGAAGCTAAAGATAAAATCAATAAAGTAGCAGAATTATTAAAAAATGGAGAAGAGTTTGCTGATGTGGCTGAGCGTTTTTCTGAAGATAGATCAACAGCTGTAAAAGGTGGAAGTCTTCCTGCTTTTGGTGTTGGAAAAATGGTGCCAGAATTTGAGCAAGTAGCTTTTGGTTTAGAAGAAGTAGGAAGTATTTCAAACCCTTTTAGAACAGAATATGGTTGGCATATTATTACGCTATTGGAGCGTACAGAAATTCCAGCATTTGAAGATGTAAAGGCTGATATAAAAAGAAAAATTGAAAGAGATAGTAGAGGTGAACTAAGTAAACAAGCATTATTAGCAAAGTTGCATACAATGTATAAGGTAAAAAATAATCCAGCTATTTTCACAGCATTTCGTAAAGGAGCAGCAAATGCTGTTTCCTTAGGAAGTTTTTCTTCTTCATCAAATAAAGGAACTATTGTAACTATTGATGGAAATGCAATTTCAGTAAGCGTATTTGCTGAATATATTTTAATGAATCAAACAAATGGGAGTGATATAGATGCTATGTACACGAGTTTTGTAAACGAACAATTATTAGCGTATGAAGAAAGCCAGCTTGAAACAAAATACCCTGAATATAAAGCATTATTAAAAGAATACCGTGAAGGGATTTTATTGTTTGATTTAACCAATACTAAAGTGTGGACAAAAGCAGTTGAGGATACTATTGGGTTACAAGATTTTTATACTGCAAATAGTAATTATTATATGTGGGAGAATAGAGCAGACGCTACTGTGTACAGCTGTATTGACTTAGCAACTGCTAAGCGTGTGAAAAGAGCTATTCATAAAAAACATAGAGGGAACACTACTGATGCTGAAATATTAACTACAGCAAATGAAAATGCTCCTTTGAGTTTGCAAATAAATGCTAAGAAATTTATAAAAGGAGAGAATGAGTATGTTGATTCTGTTGAGTGGAAAGTGGGTATTGCTAGTGATATTAAAACTAAAGATGGTAGTTATATTATTGTTGATATTAATGAAGTATTAGCGGCAGGAATAAAGGAGTTAAATGAAACAAGAGGAAAAGTAATTTCTGATTACCAAAATACTTTGGAGAAAGAGTGGATTGCATCATTAAAAGAAAAATATAGTGTGAATATTAATAAAGAGATACTATATTCACTTATTAAATAGTCAATGAAAAACCGACAAACCCTTATACTTTTAGCATTTTTAATGCTTGCTGCTTCTTGCTTTAATGATACTAATCAAAAGGTAATAGCCAGTGTAAATGAAAAGGATTTACTGCTTTCTGAAGTTGTGAAACAGATGCCAGAATCTACTGAGGATAGTGCTTTTTTTGTTGAGCGTTACATGAATCTTTGGATAAGGAAACAACTCATGATTTATCATGCTGAAATAAACTTAAGTAGTGATTTATTGGATTATGAAAAGCAAATTAAAGAATATCGTTCTTCTCTTTTAATTTATGCTTATCAGCAGGAGTTAATCAATCAAAATTTTGACACGACTATTTCTCCAGCAGCTGTTGCTGATTATTACAAGCAGTATCGTGAAGAATTAAAATTAGTTAAAAATATATTTAAAGGTCGCTATATTGTTGTGGATAAATCTGCTCCAAAATTAAAAGGGTTATCTAAATGGTATAAATCAGATAAAACCGAATACATTGAGGAATTAAATGATTACTGCCAGCAGTTTGCAAAAGAGTATTATTTAGCTGATAGTAGTTGGCAATATTTTACTACTATTAATGCTAAGCTTCCTGAGGTAATTACTGAGGAAGAATATTTTTTAGAACACACAAAAGGCGTTTGGCTGGAGGACGAGCAGTATCGTTACTATATTTACATTAAGGATTATCAAATAAAAGGAAGTATTAGTCCGTTAGCCTTGGAGCGTGAGAAAATCCGAAATGTACTATTGAATAAAAATAAAATACAATATTTAAAGCAACTTGAAGATGAATTGTATCAGAATGGTTTAGCTTTGAAAAAAATTAAAATTTACTAATGAATAAAACTTATTACTTCCTATTATTTGCACTAATTCAAGTTGGGCTTTTTGCTCAATCAGTTGATAAAGTTGAAGCTGTACTAGGAGATGAAATTATCCTTACTTCTGAAATTGAATCTCAATATATGCAATATCTTTCTCAGGGAAATGTTAAGTCAACTGAGATAAGATGTAAGATTGTAGAGGATTTATTGTTTCAAAAACTAATGATTAATCAAGCAAGATTTGATAGTTTGGTTATATCAGAAGAAGAAATAGAAACTGAGATTAATAAACGATTATCTTATTTTGAAAGTCAGTTGGGTTCTGTTGCAAAAGTAGAAGAGTATTTTGGGAAATCAAAATCAGAAATTGAAATGGAACTTACAAAAGTAATTGAGGATCAGTTTTTAGCACAAAGAATGCAAACTCAACTTACTTCATCAATAAAAGTAACGCCTGCTGAAGTAAAGGAGGCTTATTCTTTATTATCTGATGCCGAAATTCCTACTATGCCAACTCAAGTAGAAGTGGCTCAAATTGTGGTGAAACCAGAAATTACTACTCAGCAAAAAGATAAGATTAGAACAAAATTAAATAGCTTTAGAGATAGAGTGTATAAGGGAGAGGACTTTAAAATGTTGGCTACTTTGTATTCTGATGATCCAGGATCAGCAACTAAAGGTGGTGAGCTTGGTTTTGTAAATAGAGGGGATTTAGTTCCTGAGTTTGAAAGAGCTGCTTTTCGTTTAAAAGAAGGTGAAATATCGGAAGTAGTTGAATCACAATTTGGGTATCATATTGTGCAGCTAATTGAAAGGAGAGGAGAGCAGATTAATGTAAGGCATATCCTTATTAAAACAAAAGTAAATGCAACTGCTTTGCATGCTGCAAAACAAAAAATGGATGATATTGCAAAGCAAATAAGTGAGGGTACTCTTACTTTTGATGAGGCAGTAAGTAAATATTCTGATGATGAGAATAAGGGGAATGGTGGTTTATTATTGAATCCGAATACTATGTCCACTTTACATACGCTTGATGATATGGCACCTGCTTTGCGTTTGGTGGTTGATAATTTAGCAAAAGGAGGAGTTTCTTCTCCAGCAGTTATTCAGATGCAAGATGAAAATAAGGCTTACCGTATTTTAAGATTGAATAAAAAAGTTGAAACACATAAAGCAAATTTAGTTGATGATTTTGCAAAGATTAAAGAATATGCCATCAATGCAAAAAAACAAGAAACACTAGATGTTTGGGTAAATAAAACAATTGCAAAAACTTACATAAGGTTATCGGATAGCCTTACTGAATGTGAGCTTGCTAATAAATGGAGTAAATAATATGAGTAATGAAGTTCAGGAAATTGATGATTTTGTTGTTAAGTACAATGAATTCAAAAATGAAATAGCAAAAGTAATAGTAGGGCAGGATGATGTAGTACAGCAAGTACTAATCTCTATTTTTTGTAATGGACATTGCCTTTTGGTAGGTGTTCCAGGGTTAGCAAAAACTTTATTAGTACAAACTATTTCTGATTCTTTAGGGCTTAATTTTAACCGTATTCAATTTACGCCTGATTTAATGCCTTCAGATATTGTAGGTGCAGAAATACTAGACGAAAACAGAAATTTCAAATTTGTAAAAGGACCTTTATTTGCAAATATCATTTTAGCAGATGAGATTAACCGTACACCTCCTAAAACGCAATCAGCTTTATTGGAGGCAATGCAAGAACGCTCAGTAACCAATGCGGGTACTCGTTATGTATTGGATAAACCTTTCTTTGTATTGGCTACTCAAAATCCTATTGAACAGGAAGGAACTTATCCTTTACCTGAAGCGCAATTGGATAGGTTTATGTTTAATGTTTTATTGGATTATCCTTCTTATGAAGAAGAGTTGCAAATTGTAAAGCAAACTACAGTTAAAAATAAGGTGACTTTAAACACGATTATGTCGGCTGAACAAATTATGCAATATCAAGAGGTGATTACAAAATTACCAGTTACTGATAATGTGTTGCAATATGCAGTGAGTTTGGTGGCAAAAACTAGGCCTAATTCTGATAAAGCTGCTGATATAGTAAAACAATACATTGAGTGGGGAGCAGGGCCAAGAGCTTCCCAATTTATGCTGATGGCAGCTAAATGTCATGCAGCAATTAATGGAAAATATGCTCCTGATATTGAGGATGTAAAAGCAGTTGCAAAACCAATTTTACGCCACAGAATTGTAAAAAATTACAAAGCAGAGGCAGAAGGAATGAGTATAGACAAAATTATCGAATCAATTTTATAATGATATTACCAATAGTTGCTTTTGGAGCACCAATTCTTAGAAAAAAGTGTGTAGATATTACACCAGAACATCCTGAATTAAATACTTTACTTACCAATATGTGGGAAACCATGTATGAAGCAAATGGTGTAGGTTTGGCTGCACCACAAATTAATAAAGGAATTCGTTTGTTTTTAATTGATACAACTCCTTTTGTTGAGGATGAAGAGGAGACAGAAGAAGTAATTGTAAAACAAGCATTTATTAATGCTAGAATACTAGAAGAAACAGGAGAAGAATGGGAGTTTAATGAGGGCTGTTTATCTATTCCTGATGTAAGGGAAGATGTTACCAGGAAATCAACCATTACTATTGAGTATATGGATGAAAACTTTAAAAAGCATACTGAAACTTATGATGGATTAACCGCTCGTGTTATTCAGCATGAATACGACCATATTGATGGAGTCCTGTTTACAGATAAATTGACAGCTTTGCGTAAAAGAATGATAAAAGGAAGGCTAATGGATATAAGCAAAGGAAAAGTAAATGCTGCTTATAAGATGCGATTTGCAAGATAGAGTTAAAGTAGTATTGAGTATTAATATTTAAGATATTAGATTAAAAGCCGAGCATATGCTCGGCTTTTCTTTTTTTCACTTTCTCCCTTTAAATGGGAGAAGCCAAGCATTGGAAGAGGGGTGTTCTCTTTTAGTTTACAGTCAGAATATTCACCTACTCCTTTATATAACCTTGTATAATTCCACCTGTTATTTTGAGTAATGCAATTTTACTTTCCATTAAATTATAGGCAGCTTGTTGTGCCGTAATACCAGAAGTAATATAAGCAATTTCAATATCTCTGAGCATAAAGGAGTTTATAGTTCCTCTATTGTTTTTATCGGTAGCAAGTTGGTAGTTTGTCTCTGCAATAGTAAAGGCTTTTTTGTTTAAACTAAAAGCACTTATTCGGCTATTGTATTTGTCATTAGTTAAGGAAAGTTGATGTATAACTTCTTGTGTTATTTTTTCATATTGTATCTCATTTATTTCCTTTTGAATCTTAACTTTTCGGAGGGTACTGTATAATTTACCACCATCAAATAATCTGAAATTTACAGAGAAATTAGCAAAATAATTTATGCTTGTACCTGTGTTATCTATTTCATTAGCTAGCTCGCCAATATCATAAGTACTTTCATTGTAAGCAGCCCCAGAATTTACTGATACAATAGGGTAGAAGGCTGCTTTTGATAACCTAATGTCTTGCTTGGAAAGTTGGATATTATAATATTGATTTTTAATATTACTATTATCTTTTAGCGTACTAGTTTTCAATTCCTCATAATTAAAGAGTTGAATTTCAGTATCAATAACATCTGTAAAATTCCATTTGCTTTCAATTTCTTTTCCTAAAGTTAGGTTAAGGTTTTTTACGGCATTGCTATAATTTAACCCTTGCAGGATAAGGTTAGCACTATCGGTAAGCATAGCATTTTCAATTTGTAATAAATCAATTTTACTACTTACGCCAATGGCATAGTTGGTTTGTTGGTAGGCTAATCGGTTTTTTGATAAGCGCACTACTTTTTGTAATAATTCGGTTCTTTGCTTTTGCATTACACAATTGTAATACTGCAATATAATCCCCTGTATGGTGTTTTCAATAGTAAGAGTAGCATTATTAGCACTTATGCTTTCTAACTGCTTTAGTTTCGTCTTATTTGCTCTTATTGCAAAACCATTAAAGAGTGTCCAGCTTACATTGGCATTTCCATTTATGGCTGATGATCTTATTTCTTGTTGAATAAAAGAGGTTGGGTTTTTTGTTTGGTCGGATAAACCTTCTTCTTTTTTTGCTGATAAGTTGATTGTTGGCAATGCCCCAGCATTTGCCCAATTGTTATTTATTTTGCCAATCTTTTTGTTTTTAGCGCTAATTTGAATGTCATAATTTTCTTGCAAACCAATTGTGATTGCTTCCAGAACACTTAGGTTATTTTGTGCAAAAAGCAGATTAGGTAACAGTAGTATAAGGATATATTTTTTCATTAGTCTTCTCTTTCTTTTAATCTATTTTGTAATTTAGTGTAGGGTTCTACCACCATTTTAGTTGGAGGTGTTTCGCCACCTATCCACAGCCACCATCTTGCACGCCTCATATCATTAAAATAAAGGATTAATGATGGGAAATAGAGTAGGAGCATTATTGTTCCGAATAGCACTCCAAATGCAACTGAAATTGCCATTGGTATTAAAAATTGTGCTTGGAAACTCTTTTCTAAAATTAAAGGGAATAAGCCAACAAAGGTTGTAATAGTCGTTAGGATAATAGCACGAAACCTAGATTTACCTGCACCAATTACGGCATCATTAATGTTCATGCCTTCTGCAATATTTCTGTTGTATTTATCTAACATTACTACTGCATCATTTACTAAAATTCCTATAAGGGCAACAACTCCCCATACACTCATAATTGAAAATGGTTTTCCTACTATTCCGTGCCCAAGTATTGCACTAAACAGACCAACAGGAACTACCATTAATATTAATCTGGCTTGGTAAAAGGATTTAAAGTTTAGCGATATGGTAAGCACGATAAGTATAATACTTATTAAGAATGCAATTCCAAGTCTTTTTCCACTATCGGCAGCCTCTTCAGCTTGTCCCATTATTTTATAAGTTACTTTAGGGAATTTGTTTTTTAATGTACCTAAATAATCTCGTTCAATTTGTTCATTTACCTCACCTGAAAATTCAGCATTATAAAGGTTGGCATCTACTCTTATTTCTTTAGTACCATTAATATGATTAATTTTAACGGTTCCTCTTTTGTACTCATAATTGGCTAATTCTTCTAGAGGTATTAGGTTTCCTGCCAAAGTTTTAATGCGCACTTTATTTAAATCCTCAATGCTATTTCTGTTTTCTAATGGATACCTGAGCCATATCTTTACTTCATCTCTACCAATGATAAGCCTTTGTACTTCTTCTCCAAAAAATCCTTGTCGTATTTGTTTTAGGATGCTTGCTTCATTTAATCCTAGTGCATAGGCTTTTTCTTTTAGGGTAAGGTGTATTTCTCTATTTCCAACTCCTCCGTTATCTAGTACTTCTTTTACAAAATTGATGGTCATTATTTTTTCTTTTAACCACTTTACAGCCTCTTTTAGTTCGGTATCATCTTCTGATTGTAATGAGATGGACACTGCCTTTCCAAATTGTTGAAATCCACCCACTGATATTTTCTCCATCATTGCTATGGAATCGGGATGTATCCTTTTTTGTAGTTCGTTTGAAATATCAATTGTTGAAATTAACTCATTTTCTTTTATTGCTAATCTTAATGCACCAGCATGTGAGCCAGAAACACCTAAGTTTTCTGTAAATCCTACTGTAAGTGAAACATCAGTAAATAAGGTGTCATCAAATTCTTCAATTAATTCTTGGTGATAATCATTAATAATAGAATCAACATACCAAAGGAAATTTTCTGTTCGGAATTCTCTTTCTCCTGGTTTATATGAAAACTCAATTTTAACTTCATTAAAGGGTACTGATGGAAAAAAAGTCCATCTGATAGCTCCACTCATCAACATTGTTAAAACCAGAATTATAAATACAAAAGGCGTCCATACATGCCATCTGTAATTTTTCACAAATCGTGTGTTTACTTTGCTGTACCAATCTCTCATTTGTATTACTTTAGCTTCTACTTTCTTTTTTATTCCACTAAAGTAAGAGGTTTTATCTTCAGTAAGTACTGCCCTTGATGCTAGGTGGGAGGGAAGTACTAAAAAGGCTTCAACCAATGAGAATAAAAGGGCTGCAATTACACTAAATGCCATTTCCTGCATCATTTCCATTTGTCCGCCAACAAATAGTAAAGTTGAAAATGCAAATACAGTAGTAAGTACAGAGGTTAAAACAGGAGTTACAACCTCCATAGTTCCATCTAGTGCTGCTTTCATGGGTGTTTTTCCTCTTTCAAAATGACTGTATATATTTTCTGCAATTACAATACCATCATCTACCAGTATTCCTACTACTAAAATCATACCAAATAATGAAATCATATTGATGGTCATACCATACATTAATCCGATAGAAATCATTCCAATAAATGAAAACGGAATACCAAAAGCAACCCATAATGATAACCTGAAAGATAGAAATAAGCCAAGAATAATTAATACTAAGAATAAACCTATTAATAGATTGTTGCTTAAAGTTTCTATCCTTTGATCCAACATATCAGCAAATTGGAATAAAGTAACTATCTCAAATTCTGGATTTTCATTATTGAACTCAGTAACATAAGCTTGTATTGCATTAGCAATTTTCTTAATATCTTCTTCAGGTGTTTTTTTAATCAAGAAACTAATTGATCTTTGCCCATTTACATAAGACTTCATAGGAATATCAGAAAATTCCAAACGAACCTTTGCAAGGTCCTTTAACCTTACTATATCTCCATTTATTTCAGAAAAAATAACTATTTCTTCAATCCCTTCAGCACTAGTTTTTCGGTTGTTGGATCTAATTATTATTTCATCCTTACTCGTTTTTATACTTCCACCTGAAATATCAATATTACTTCTTTGTATAGCTGCAGAAATTACATCAAAAGTGATGTTGTTTCTAAGTAGTTGTTCTTCATTTACTTCAACAGAAATAATAATAGGAGCATAGCCAATAACTTGTACTTGACTTATCTCATCATTATTCAGAAAATCTTGTTCAATTTTATCTGATTTTTCTTTTAACCTCCATAAGTCATTGGGGCCTGTAAGGGAATAATATCCTACCATATTTCCCATACCACCCATTCCTCTTGATTTTTGCTTTTGGATGGTTGGTTTTTCAGCTCCTGCAGGGAAAGAGTAGATAGCATCAACAGAGTTTTTTACATCCTGTAATACTTCATCAATATCAAATCCTTCATATATTTCAACTGTTATATTTGATATGTTTTCTGATGAAGTAGAAGTTATTTGATCAACTCCTTCAATTCCATTTAAGGACTCTTCAATTCGGGTAGTAATACCTTTTTCAATTTCTTCAGGTGAAGCGCCAGGGTAGGCAACCTGCACATACACTCTATTAGGAGGTAGCTCTGGGAAAAATGATTGTGGCATCATTACCAAACTTAGCATCCCGGCTATTGCAGTAATTATAATTACTGCATTTGCGTAAATTGGGTACTTTATAAAATAAGCAATTAATTGTTTCATCTTATTTTATAATTGGATTAATTAGTGTACCTTCTTTGGCATCAATTAATGGCTCACTTACTATTATTGTATTTTCCTTAACATTGCTTACAAGTACATTGTTTCCTTGTTTAGAAATTATAGTTAAGTCTTTTATTTCTAGTTCATTATTTGCATTTACAATAAAAACTTTGTTGTCCGAAAAGATTGCTCTTCTAGGTAATTTACAAACATCTTTAGTTGTTTTAGTAGTGATATTAGCACTTAAATACATGCCATTATAAAGTTGATTGTTATCAGAATTTATGCTTGCAAAAATTGATATGTTTTGAGTATTGGAATTTACAAATTTTCCTTTCCTTGTTATTTTTCCATTAAATGATTTTCCATTATCAGTAAAGGTTACTTTATTGCCAATAGCAATAAAATCAATTTCAGAAGTATTTACTGTCAATTCAACTTCCATATTTCCTTTACGGATAAAATCAACAACAGGACTTCCAGGGTTTACATTACCACCAACATCCGAATACGATTTTGTAATTATCCCATCAAAAGGAGCAACTACTGTGTACTTGCTAAGTTTTTCTTCATCTGCCATAATTGAAAGGTATTCAGAAAGGATAGAGCGTGAAATAATAAAATTCTTTTCTTTAGAGTTTTGTATTTCAGGGAAAGTAGGAAGGTTATTGTTTAATGATATGGCATTGAAAAAAGCATCCCACTTTGGATATTCATTGTTAAAATCCAATTTAATATCAGCTAAAGTAGAGGATATTAAATTCATAAATCTACTTTTTTTAGCATCAATCAAAAGTTTGTAGTCAGTATTTTTAACGCTAAATATAATTTTTCCTTTATTTATTTCAGTTCCTTTTTTAAAGGTATTATCTCCAACTAATCGTCCTTGTACTTCTGATGAGATAGTAATGTTATTTAAGGAAACAACCCGTCCTGAACTTGTAATTTCTGATTGGATGTTGGTGTTTTTTACAGTAATTACATTTACTGATTTTAGTGTTTTTTCATGTACTAAAGATGCAGTTGATCTTGATTTCCTAATCGTTTCGGCATTTTGCTCTCCATAGCTCATCCCCATGTTATAGCTCAGCATAGAAACAATGCTAAATGCAACTAAAATAAGTGCACTTACAATAATGATTAATAGTTTTCTAATTTTCATAATAGGTTTTATAGTTATTTATATTTTGTTAGAATTCAGATTTTATTTCTGAATTAATTTTTCTATTGTAGTCCATAATTTTTCTCCTTCTGCTTTTAAACCAGATTTGAATCCTCCAATTTTCCAAGTAAGTACGGTTAGTCTCATACTTCCAAGTATAATTGTTGCTAATTGTTCCGATTCTATATCGGCTCTTATTGTTCCTTCTTTTTTCCCTATATCTATTAGTTCAATAATTTTCTCCTTTCTTTGGTTCATTATTTTGGCTACTACTAATGATAATATACTGCAATATTGAAAGGAAGTTTCTGAGAAAATAATCATTACTAATGCAGGATTTTTTTCAATATGCTCAAATTTGAATTTTATAATTTCTTCAAATTTTTCAACTGTATTTTTATCAGAATTTAATATTTTGAAAATTTTACCTGTTAATATATCTTTACTGAACAGGAGTAGGGCCTTTAAAATCTCTGTTTTATCCTTAAAATGACGATAGAGTGCAGGCTCAGAAAAGTTCATCTTTTTTGCAAGATTTTTAATGGTGAGGTTTTGTAAGCCTTTTGTACCAATCAAATCTTTTGATGCCTCAATTATTTCAACTTGCCTTTTTGTGAAATTCATGCTGTAAAAATATAAAATGTTAGTGAATACTAACTAACAAATTATTTATTATTATGAAATGAGTATTTTAATCAGATAAAATGAAAAAGAGTTAAAGATTAGCTTTATTACTTAACTAATACTTTAAACATCTCTTGTTCTCCAATAAATCCTTTTAATTTATCGCCAGCTGTTACAGGCCCAACTCCCTCAGGAGTTCCTGTATAGATTAAGTCCCCAATTTTCAGGGTATAGAATTTTGAAATGTGAGCAATAATAGCATCAAAGTTAAAGCACATATCTTTGCTGTTTCCTAGTTGTACTTGTTCATCATTTTTCTTTAAACTAAAAGTAATATCCTCTTGATTTAAGTCAGCTTTATTAATAAAAGTTCTACTAATCTGTGCTGAGCCATCAAAGCCCTTAGCTTTTTCCCAAGGTAAGCCTTTCGCTTTACAATCTTGCTGTACATCACGAGCTGTAAAATCAATCCCTAATCCAATTTCTGAGTAATAGGTGTTGGCAAATTGCTCTTCAATATGTTTTCCCGTTTTATTTATCTTTACTACCAATTCTACTTCATAATGAATATCATCAGAAAAATGTGGGATAAAAAAAGGATGTCCTTTTGGTTGAATAGCTGTGTCAGGCTTTAGGAAAAACATAGGTTCGCTAGGTATATCATTGCCTAATTCCTTGGCATGATTTATGTAGTTACGACCAATACAAATTATTTTCATATTTAGGAATT
>Ga0233426_10000848_pt1 | contig 30278 bp, 31 predicted proteins | sample SI_118_April2016_6_FD_179875 | JGI IMG/M metagenome (GOLD analysis project Ga0233426, IMG submission 179875) | Seawater microbial communities from Saanich Inlet, British Columbia, Canada - SI_118_April2016_10_MG | ecosystem: Environmental > Aquatic > Marine > Inlet | place: Canada: British... | reverse complement strand
TTTTAAAAGTATGTCCTTTTGTTTCTAAAGCAGTTTTTATAGATGCGTAATTTTCAATAATCCCATTATGAATAATTGATAATTTTCCATCACCAGAATTATGTGGATGAGAATTTACTTGATTAGGTACCCCATGAGTTGCCCATCTTGTATGCCCAATTCCTATTGAACCACTCGTATTTTTACCTGAAGTATAGGCTTCTAAATCAGAAACCTTACCTTTTTGTTTTAAGGTAGCAATCCCGGAATCACTTCCTATTGCAACACCTGCAGAATCATAACCTCTATACTCTAAACGCTTTAGTCCTTTTATAATAACTGGGTAAGCTTCCCTATCTCCTACATAGCCAACAATTCCACACATATTTTATAATTCTGAATAATGAATAGTCAATTTAATATCCTTATTTAGGATAGTACGATTAGCATTTACAGCAGCACCTGCTGGTAATAAATACAAATCATTTGTATAAGTGTCGTTATTCAATAACTGATAGAAATACCTAGTAATATTGAACTCGTACTTATCTACTTCTAAGCTACCACCAAAATGTGTTTCTCCCTCAATTGTATAATCCGTTAAAAATACATTTTTACCTTCCTCATCAACACGCACCAAAAATAATTTATCGTGTGCAGCATATTCACTTGCTGAACCTGGCTCTACATCAAAACTCATAGTTACTTTATTGATTACTTTGCCTTTTAAAGTGTCAGCCAGTACAGCTAAATCACCAACAGAAATTTTAGCTTTATATCCTGCCATTGACTGGATGTAAATTCTACTTTCATCATTAATAATTAATGATTCCTCTTTAGGATTAAATACATTAATTCTTGCTGCATCACCTCCTAATTCAAAATCTAAGGACAAAGTATCTGTTCCACTTTCATCATTATGATAATAAATTTTTAAATATGAATTTGAACCAGTAGGATTTAAATACAACATTGTGTTTGTTGCACTTGCAACTACACTCAATCCTTTAAAATTCTCTAAAAAAGTCTCATTATCTTTTAAGGATTCATTCTCTAAATTTAAAATTCCTTGACCAAAATCGTTACTTAATTTAATTCGTAAAACAGGATTTTCTGAAATTTCTTCTGAAATTGAAAATGATTCAACATAGGACATTCCTGCTGGCTGAGGCATTTCAAATGATGTAGAATAATAAATAGAATCTTTATAGATATCATCTTGAATCTCTAAAACATCTAAGCTAGTAAAATCAACTAGAGAACCATAATAACCTGAGTAAGTATAAGACATCACCACTGAATCAACAATTGCGTTATCCCCTAAATCTGTATTATTTTCAGTTAATAGAATTTGAGTTACAAATGAACCCTTATTATAATCCTCAGATAATTCTGAATCCCATATTTCTCCCAAAATTAAATTAAGTGCTTCATCAGTACGCAAAGAATCTTCTGATTCTGTAATTACAGTAAAATTAGCTGAAGTATCACTACTAATAATTATAGTGTCTGATGGTGGTTGCACTTCTAGCCCAATTGTATTTGGGTCAGTACAGGATACTGCAATTAAGCCAATAATTAGGCTTAATGATATGATTTTGTTCATGTGTTATTTTTCTGTTAATGCTACCTCTTCCTCTTCTTCAATAAATTGCTCATAAAATTCTTGGTAAGCATCAATATAATCTTCTGCCCCAGGATATTCCATGAACGGCTTTTCTGAAGTTTTAATATAATCCAACACCTCTTTTTCAATATCAGCACTTGCTTGCACCACTGCATCAGCATAATCAACCGCATGTTTGTGCAATTTATTTATGTTTGCATTTTTAAGCATAGCAACATCTGCTTCTTCTAAGTTTTCAAATAATAATTTTTCTGGTAATGTTTCGCTCAACACCCCTTCAAAAGCATTGTCAAAAACTGAATAAATTACTTTTACATCTTCAAAAAGAGGATCGCCAGCATATAATTTTTTAATATACATAGGCACCAAAGAAGTAAACCAACCTTGACAGTGGATTACATCAGGCTTCCATCCTAATTTCCTAACTGTTTCAATCACACCCTTGCAATAGAAAATTAAGCGCTCATCATTATTTGCCATAAGCTGCCCATCTTCCTGATGAAATACTTGTTTTTTAGGGAAATACTCATCATTATCAATAAAGTAAACTTGCATTCTTAATTTTTGAATAGAAGCTACTTTTATAATAAGCTGATGATCAAAATCATCAATAATCAAGTTCATTCCTGAAAGACGAATTACCTCATGCAATTGATGTCTTCTTTCATTTATTGTACCAAATCTTGGCAAAAACATACGAATGTCTTTTCCGCTTTCTTGTGTTTTTTGAGGAAGTAAACTTGCCACCTCACCCATTGTTGTTTCCCCTGTGTAAGGTACTATCTCCTGCGAAACATATAATATTCTCTTCTTTCCCATTGATAAAATTTTAGTATGCAAAAATATAGAAAAAAAAGCTAAACATCAAAGCTTTTACCTTAGTTTTGCCGGTCTTAAGCATAATATTACTACTTATAGATGTATATTTTTACTTCAAAAATAGATTTACAAAAACACTTAGCCGCTTTTTTAGGGGAAAAAACAATAGGTTTTGTTCCAACAATGGGCGCTTTACACCAAGGACATTTACAACTTATTACAGAAGCAAATAACAAATGTGATATTTCAATTTGTAGCATTTTTGTAAATCCTACTCAGTTCAATAACCCTACGGATTTAGCAAATTACCCTAACACATTAAAGGCTGATTTGGAAAAACTAGAACAATTAGCTTGTGATATTGTATACGCACCAACAGTTAGCGATTTATATAAAGAAGGAGAAAAGGCAAAAGAATATGATTTCGGCTCATTAGCAAATAATATGGAGGGCGAATTCCGACCAGGACATTTTAACGGAATGGCAACTATTGTGGAAAAATTCTTTCATATAATAAACCCTACAATAGCCTTTTTCGGACAAAAAGACTTACAACAATTACAGGTTGTAAAAGCATTAGTAAAGCAAATGAAATCCCCAATTAAAATAGAAGGGATTGCAACTGTAAGAGAAGAAAGTGGATTGGCAAAAAGCTCACGAAATAAACTACTTTCTGAGAACGCAAAAAAAGAAGCAACCCTAATATACAACTGCCTTAATTATTGCAAAAACAATAAAGAAAAAGGAATTGAGGCATTAAAAACATACATTAATAATCAATTTGAAAAACATGAAAATTTCAAATTAGAATATGCTGAAATTGTAGCCCTTAACACCTTACAAGCAAGCAAAAAATGGGAAGGCGAAAATGAAAATGCAGTTTGCATTTCTGCTTATCATTCAGGGGTACGCTTAATTGACAATATAATTTTATAGTTTTACAGCCATGAACAACACTAAGAGCAATAAAAATAGAATTCTTAACTTTATCAAGGTATTATTTTCCTTTGCATTTATGGTATTTATTCTGTACTACTTTTTTGGGAAAAACTCCGAAAGCCTACAAAGAGATCTTTTAAAAGTAGATTATATTTATGTAATTTTATCTATGGTTTTTGGCGCATGGGCCTATGTAAATAGAGGATTGAGATGGATAGTACTTATTGATGCTTTAGGATATGAAACATCTAAAATAAATTCTATATCCTCTGTATCTGTCGGTTATTTTACCAACCTATTTATACCAAGAGCTGGAGAAATATCCAGATGTACTTCACTCAAAAAATCAGACAATATTCCTGTAGATAAGCTTTTTGGGACTATCCTTATTGAAAGAGTTATTGATTTTGCTTTCCTAATTGTATTTGTGTTTTTAACTGCACTTTTAAAATCAGGAGAAGTAATTCGCTCCATTAACGAATACCAAAATTTAGAAGGGGTTGAATCCTCAAATTCAAAATTCATTGTACTTCTATTTATCATCCTAGTAGGGATAATACTCTACCTTTTCAAAAACAAGATTAAGCAATTGCCATTTTACCAAAAGGTAAGTGAATTTATTATTGGTTTAAAAGAAGGGTTTAAAAGCATCAAACAGATGAAAAACAAAACTTCATTTTGGTTTCATACTTTTAGCATCTGGACTATGTATTTTTTAATGACTTATATTTGTTTTCAATCCATACCAGAAACTGCTCACTTAGGAATTTCGGATGGTTTATTTTTACTTGTATTAGGAGGAATAGGAATGATTGTTCCTGCACCAGGCGGAATAGGTTCGTATCATTTAATAGTAATGATTGGACTAGTTGCCCTACAAATTCCTGAAGGAGTATTGAGCATAAAGCCTTACAATGAATACAATCCTGCTATGTTATTTCCATTTATTGTACACACAGCACAAACTTTTGTTGCCATTATTATGGGGTCATTAGGATTACTTATGTTATTTTTATCAAAAAAGAAAAGCAATGCCACATCTTGATATTATAAATAGTAAAATTTACACGCTTCCTGCTTTAAAAACTCAAGTAGAAACCTGGAAGAAATCAGGGAATCAAGTAGTGTTTACCAATGGCTGTTTTGATATAGTACATAGAGGACATATTGAGGTATTGGCTCGTACTGCTGATTTGGGAACTAAGTTCATTATCGGACTAAATTCTGATAGTTCAATACAAAAATTAAAAGGGGAAGATCGCCCAATTATTGATGAAGATTCAAGAGCAGTTTTATTGGCTGCACTAAGTTTTGTTGATGCTGTTGTCTTGTTTTCAGAAGACACACCAATCAACTTAATCAGCAATTTAATTCCTGATGTATTAGCGAAAGGGGGCGACTATGAAATTGAAACAATTGTAGGACACGAGATTGTTCAGCAAAATGGAGGTGAAGTAATTCTTGTTCCTTTTGTAGATGGATTTTCTAGCACCACAATTATTGATAAAATAAGAAAATCCTAATGGCAAAAAAGAAAATTCAATCTGCTTTTTTTTGTCAAAGTTGTGGCACACAATCGCCAAAATGGCTAGGAAAATGCCCACAATGTAATGAGTGGAATACTTTTGTTGAAGAAATTATAGCCAAAGAAAATGACACAAAAGGAGGATATAAAAGCAATAAAATAAACAAACCAACCTTAGTTAGCGAAATTGATTACAGTGCTGAAAAGCGAATAATCACAAACGACAAAGAACTCAACAGAGTATTAGGTGGCGGAATTGTGCCAGGATCACTTATCCTTTTAGGAGGAGAGCCCGGAATTGGGAAATCAACTTTATTATTGCAATTTGCTCTGAGTTCAAAAAGTAGAAAAATACTTTATGTTTCAGGAGAAGAAAGCGAAAAACAAATAAAAATGCGGGCTGAAAGAATCAATAAAAATTCTGAGCATTGTTATATATTAACTGAAACTTCTACTCAAAATATTTTTCAGCAAATAGAACAATTACAACCTGATATTTTAGTAATTGATTCCATACAAACCCTGCACACAGCACATATTGATTCTTCACCAGGATCAGTTTCGCAAATACGAGAATGTACGGCCGAACTCATAAAATACGCCAAAGAAACAGGAACAGCCGTACTTCTAATTGGACACATCAACAAAGATGGCGCCATTGCAGGACCAAAAATATTAGAGCATATGGTGGATACCGTTCTGCAATTTGAGGGCGACAGAAACTATGTATATAGAATTTTGAGAACGATAAAAAACCGATTTGGTTCAGCATCCGAATTAGGAGTATATGAAATGAATCAAGAGGGACTTAGAGAGGTAAGTAATCCTTCCGAAATACTAATATCAGAAAGAGATGAGCCAACAAGTGGCGTAGGAATTGCCGCTACCATTGAGGGGGCTCGTCCAATGCTTGTTGAAATACAATCCTTAGTGAGTTCGGCAGTTTATGGAAATCCGCAAAGGTCGGCCACAGGGTTTGACACCAAAAGGATGAATATGCTCTTGGCTGTTTTAGAAAAGAGATGCGGATTCAAATTAGGGGCAAAAGACGTATTCCTAAATATTACTGGAGGAATAAAAATTGAAGATACCGCTATTGATTTGGCAGTTGTTTGTTCAATACTTTCTTCCGACCAAGATATAGCCTTAGATACCCTTACTTGCTTTGCAGGTGAAATAGGACTTTCTGGAGAAATACGAGCAGTAAACCGAATTGAAAGTAGAATTGCAGAAGCCGAAAAACTAGGATATAAACAAATCATTATTTCCAAGTACAATAAATTTAACGCCAAAGGCTTTAATATTGAAATTGTACAATGCAGGAAAATTGAAGAGGTTTTTAGGTTGTTGTTTTAGTTTTTTTAAGTTCTTAAGATTATTATAACTCAAAAAAAGTTACATTAAAATCAACAATATCATAAAAATTTGATGAGCGAGTATAATATTCAAAATAAGCGCTTTGATTTGGGGAAAAAGAATCTCCATCATTTACTTTAGCCATATTGCTACCTTTAATATTTCCATTGCTATCAATAAATTTAATTTTTACATATCCTGACAAATCTTTATTCGAAATATTCTTTACCATACCTTTTACTGCCCAAGATTTTGTGTAATCTTTATGTATCTCTACATCAGAAATTTTAACAATTTTATTGCTAACATAAGAACTACTAGAATCAATTTCACTAGTAATATCAAGTTGAGAAACTAAGTAGAGGGTGGAAAGTAACATTATCCCTACTAATGATTTCCAAAAAATATTTTTCATAATTTATTGTTTTTTAATTTTTCCAAATATAACAAAAATTGTCATCTTGAGCGTTAGTCAAAAGATCTACAACTGTAGATTGGCTTTGCCGAACAAAAAGCGTTTCTTCATTTCATTCAGAATGACAAATTATTTAAGAATCTGAGAAGTATGCTCTTTCGTTTTTACTTTCGTAATAATATCCTCAATTATTCCGTTTTCATCAATTACAAAAGTAGTTCTGTTTATTCCATCATATTCCTTCCCCATAAATTTTTTGGGTCCCCAAACGCCATAAGCGTTTAGCACTTCTTTACTTTCATCTGAAATAAGTGAGAAAGGTAATTCGTGTTTTTCAATAAACTTAATGTGCCTTACTGGGCTATCGGCACTGCAACCTAACACTACATAACCTTTGTCTAAAAGTAATTGGTAATTATCCCTTAAATTACACGATTGTACCGTGCAACCTGGAGTCATATCTTTTGGGTAAAAATACAATACTACCTTCTTTCCTTTAAATTGGGCTAAAGTAATTGCTTCTCCATTTTGGTCAATGGAATTTATTGCTGGTGCTTTATCTCCTATATTCATAAATTAGATATTCGTTTGTTAAAAAAATGTTCAAAAACGAGATCCTTCAACTTTCGTTCAGGATGACAACATTTTTTCTTTTCAATTATTTGCTTATAGTTTCAAATCAACACATAAACAGAGAACAAATCAACATTCCTTAAAGTGTTCCTCTTCTTTCTTGTTCTGCTTCTATGGATTCAAATAATGCTTTAAAGTTTCCTTTTCCGAATGATTGCGCTCCTTTTCTTTGTATGATTTCAAAGAATAAAGTTGGTCTGTCGGTTAAAGGTTTTGTAAAGATTTGCAATAAATAACCCTCATCATCTCTATCCACCAAAATACCATGTTTTTTCAAAATTGCCATATCCTCAGCAATCTCTCCTACTCTTTCACCAACTGTATCGTAATACGCTCCCGGAACATATAAAAACTCAACACCTCTTGCTTTCATTGCTGAAACTGTACTTACAATATCATCAGTTGCTACTGCAACATGTTGTACTCCTGGTCCGTCATAAAAGTCCAAGTATTCCTCAATTTGCGATTTCTTTTTTCCTTTTGCAGGTTCGTTAATTGGAAACTTTACTCTCCCATTTCCATTGGTCATTACCTTACTCATCAATGCAGTAAACTGAGTGGAAATATCTTTATCATCAAAAGTAATTAGGTTTGCAAACCCCATAGTTTCATTATAAAACTTTTCCCAGATATTCATTTCGTTCCAACCTACATTGGCTACCATGTGGTCAATGTATTTCAACCCAACAGATTCAGGATTATAGTGTGATTCCCACTTTTCAAATCCTGGCATAAAAGTTCCTTTGTAGTTTTTACGCTCCACAAAAATATGAACGGTATCTCCATAAACCTTAATCCCTGAAGTTACTACTTCACCATCTGCATCTTTTTCCGTTTTTGGTTCTAAGTAAGATTCTGCACCTCTACTTGTTGTTTCTTCCCAAGCTTTTTTTGCATCATCTACCCAAAGAGCAATTACTTTTACTCCATCACCATGTTTTTTAATGTGATCAAAAATCTCATTATTATCTCCTGGCATAGGTGTTGTAAAAACAATTCTGATTTTATCCTGAACCACAACATAAGAAGTTCTGTCCGTAACACCCGTTTCTAATCCTGCATAAGCAAGGGATTGAAATCCAAGTGCCGTTTTATAAAAGTGTGCTGCTTGTTTTGCATTACCCACATAATATTCTACATAATCTGTTCCTAATAAAGGTAAAAAATCCTGTGCATCCGAGAATATTTTATCTAAGGAATAAGTAGTATTGTTTATTTTTGTTAAGTCTTCTCTCATCTTTTAATATTTATTTTTCAAGCCATGATTGATGGTAAACACCATCTGAAAGATCAATAGCTGCTTTTGTTAATTTTAGTGGCGCAAAAGTATCTACCATTACTGCCAATTCATCTGTTTCTGTTTGTCCGATACTTCTTTCTGCTGCTCCTGGGTGTGGTCCGTGAGGAATTCCTGCAGGATGCAAAGAAATATATCCTTCATCTACATGATTTCTGCTCATAAAATCACCAGCAACATAATACAACACTTCATCAGAATCGATATTAGAATGATTGTAAGGTGCAGGAATTGATTCCGGGTGATAATCGTACATTCTAGGTACAAAAGAACAAATTACAAATGCAGAAGTTTCAAAAGTTTGGTGTACTGGTGGCGGTTGATGAACTCTACCTGTTATCGGTTCAAAATCATGAATAGAAAATGCGTAAGGATAATTATACCCATCCCAACCGACAACCCCAAAAGGATGTGCAGCATAAGTATACTCATGAATCATTTGTTCTTTCTTTATCTTGATAACAAAATCTCCTAATTCATCATGGGTTTCTAGCTCTTCAGGGCCTCTCATATCTCTTTCACAAAATGGAGCATGCTCTAACATTTGCCCAAAATGATTACGGTATCTTTTTGGTGTATATACAGGTGTGTACGATTCCACAATAAATAATCTATTCTCAGGAGTATCAAACTTCATAGTATAAATCATCCCTCTAGGAATCACTAAATAATCACCTTCTTTAAATACTATATTTCCAACAAAAGTTCTAAGCGTTCCTGTTCCTTTATGAACAAAAATAACTTCATCTCCATCTGTATTTTTATAAAAATAATCTTCCTCCAGATTAGTAGGAGCTGAAAGTAAAATATTCAAATCATTATTTATCATAATAGAAATTCTACTTTCTAAATGATCGGCAACTTTAGGAGCTTCAAATCCATTCAGCATATAGGATTTTAAATTTTTATCCACTGCTATTTCTGGTGCAACTGAATAAGCCTCCTTAATATCTTTAACCATTGTTGGCCTGTGCAAATGATATAACAAAGAGGACATTCCATCAAAACCAATAGTTCCAAAAAGCTCTTCATAATGAATGTTCCCATCTTCTTTTCGGAAGGTAGTGTGTCTTTTATGAGGCATCTTTCCTAATTTATGATATCTTGGCATAGGCTTATTTTTATGCAAATATAAGACTTAAAACAGAAACAAAGCATGATTTATATCATCCCTAAAATAAAAATGATAATTTTGCCTTAATAAATGAAACTCCTTACTTACAAAATAAATGATTTAGAAACACCACAAATTGGTGTATTGCAAAATCAGTTGGTGTATAATTTAAATAACTGCTTTGGAAATATTTCATTAGTAGAGTTAATTCAGATTGAAAATTATCAAGACCAAGTAGCTTCTTTTATTTGTAATGAAGATTGTATAAAACATGATATTGCAGATATTACACTATTGCCAGTAATACCAAAACCAACTTCATTTCGTGATGCTTATGCTTTTAGGCAACATGTAGCTACCTCCCGAAAAAATAGAGGAGTAGAGATGATTCCTGAGTTTGATGAATTTCCAGTATTTTATTTTTCGAACCACAATGCAATGTTTGCTGATGGGCAAAAAGTAGAACTCATGCCCGACCATTTTCACAGGTTGGATTACGAACTAGAATTTGCAATTGTAATTGGAAGGGGAGGCAAGAACATCTTAGCTAAAGATGCAGATGAGCACATTGCAGGGTTCTGTATTTTAAATGACATAAGCGCAAGGAGATTGCAAATGGAAGAAATGAAACTGAATTTAGGTCCTGCAAAAGGAAAAGATTTTGCGAATGTAATTGGCCCCTATTTAGTAAGCCCTGATGAATTAGAAAGTAAAAGTATAGCCACACCTTTTGGGAAGAAATACGATTTACAAATGAAATGCTATGTAAATGGAGAACTACTTTCAAAGGGAAATGCAAAAGATATGAATTGGACTTTTGCAGAAATAATTGAAAGGGCATCTTATGGTGTAGAATTATTTCCAGGTGATGTAATTGGGTCAGGGACTGTTGGGACAGGATGTTTGTTGGAATTAAACGGAACAGGAAAAAGAGAAAATCCTGACTATAAAGAAAGGTGGATACAAGCAGGAGATGAGATTGAAATGCAAATTGAAGGGCTAGGGAAAATAACCAATACGATTGTAAAGTCTGAGAGCAATCATTCGCTATTAAAACTTAAAAAATGATTAAAACAATTGATATAAAATCAGGAGAAACTGCAGGTTTATATAACTATCTATCGGCTGCAATTACACCAAGACCAATCGCTTTTGTGAGCACAATTGATGCAGGAGGTAATAAAAATTTAAGTCCGTTTTCCTTTTTTAATGTGTTTTCGGTAAACCCTCCTATTTTAGTTTTCTCACCTGTAAGGCGAGTACGAAACAACACTTCAAAACATACTTTAGACAATGTACAGGAAGTAAAAGAATGTGTTATTTCTTTGGTGACAGAAAATATTGCTCAACAAGTTTCTTTAGCATCTTGCGATTTTGGAATGGAAGTAAATGAATTTGAAAAAGCTGGATTTACAGAGGTAAAGTCTGATTTAGTTAAGCCATCAAGAATTAAAGAATCGCCTATAAATTTTGAATGTAAGGTAAATGAAATAATTACTTTAGGAGAAGAAGGAGGCGCAGGAAGTTTAGTGTTATGTGAAATTTTGAAAATGCATATTGACACTGAAGTAATAGATGAAAATAATGCAATCGATCCTTTCAAATTAAATATTGTGAGCCGCTTGGGAGCAAATTGGTACGGAAAAACTACCAAAGAATCACTTTACGAAATAGCAAAGCCAATCTCCAGAATGGGAATGGGGATAGACAAACTTCCAGAGGAGATTAGAAATTCAGAAATTCTAACTGGTAATGAATTGGCAATTTTAGCTTCAGCAGAAAATATTCCTGAGAAAAAAGAGTTTACTCTCAGAGAAGAAAAGAATACAGAAGAAAAACATATCTTAGCAAAAGAATTATTAAGCCAAGGAAGAGCAGAACAAGCTTGGCAAATACTATTATAAACAATTAAAAACAAACAAACTATGTCATTCGAATTACCAAAATTACCTTACGCTTATGATGCGTTAGCGCCACATATTGATGCTAGAACTATGGAAATACACCACAGCAAACATCACAATGGATATACCAACAACCTAAATAATGCTATTGAAGGAACTGATTTGGCAGGAAAATCTATTGAAGAAATCTGTGCAACTCCAGGATTAAGTGGTGGAGCAAGAAACAATGGAGGTGGATATTATAATCACAATATGTTCTGGACATCAATGAGTCCTAATGGTGGTGGAGAGCCAACTGGAGCAATTGCAACTGCAATAAATGATGCTTTTGGTTCATTTGAAGAGTTTAAAAATACTTTCTCTGCAGCAGCAGGAACAAGATTTGGTTCTGGTTGGGCTTGGTTAGGAGTTAAGGACGGAAAATTACAAGTTTCTTCTACTGCAAATCAGGACAACCCATTAATGAACGACCAATGTGGCTGCACACCTGTATTGTGTTTAGATGTATGGGAACATGCCTACTACTTGAACTACCAAAATAGAAGACCAGATTACATCAATGCATTTTTCAATGTAATCAACTGGGAAGAAGTTAATAACAGATATCAAGCCGCTTTATAATATTTTTATAAATTTGCCACACAAAATTTAATTACACTAAAATTTAAACAAAAATGAAAAACAAATTTGCCTTAATCGCCCTTTTAGGATTATTCCTTGCGGGAACTTACACTGTTTACGCACAAGATGCAACTGATACAATTGCAACTGAACAGGTAGTAGATACTGCTGTTGCAACTGAAGAAGCTCCTGCACAAGTTGAAGAAACTGTTGAAGAAGCTCCTGTAGCGGAAGCATCTTTTCACCAAATTATCAAACAAAAATTTATTGAAGGAGGGCCTGGATTTATGGGGATTGTATTGTTATGTTTAATCTTAGGATTAGCTTTAGCAATTGAAAGAATCATCTATTTAAACATGGCGACTACTGATACTGAAAAATTATTAAATGATGTTGAAGGTGCTTTAAAATCAGGAGGAGTTAGTGCTGCACAAGAAGTTTGTAGAAATACAAAAGGACCTGTTGCATCTATATTCTATCAAGGTTTAGAGCGTTCGGATGAAGGAGTTGACATGGTTGAAAAATCAATTGTTGCTTATGGTTCGGTACAAATGGGACTTTTAGAAAAAGGATTATCTTGGATTTCATTATTTATTGCACTTGCACCTATGTTAGGATTTATGGGTACTGTAATTGGTATGATTGGAGCATTTGATGCTATTGAAGCTGCAGGAGATATTTCTCCATCATTAGTAGCTGGTGGTATTAAAGTTGCACTTTTAACTACAGTATTCGGATTAATTGTAGCAATGATTCTTCAAGTGTTTTATAACTATTTAATTGCAAAAGTTGATTCAATTGTTAACTCAATGGAAGATGCTTCTATCTCATTAATTGACTTATTGGTTAAAAACAAATAATCATGGATAGTTTAATTAATATAGGAATTATATTGACCTACCTCATGGTTGCTTTTGCTGCATTGACTGCTATTGGTTTTGGTGTCAAAAAAATGATGCAACAAGCAAACAATGCAAAAAAGACACTTACTGCTGTAGGAGGACTTTTACTTATCATTCTAATAGCCTACCTTATGTCTTCTGATGAAGTATTAGGTTCGTATGAAAAATATGAGATTACAGCTTCAACAGCTAAAAAAGTAGGAATGGGATTAACTACATTCTACATATTAGCAGTTGGTGCAATTGGTGCTGTATTGTATGCTGAATTATCAAAAGTATTTTCTAAATAATGGCTAGTTCAAGAAGAGGGTTACCCGAAATTAATGCAGGATCAATGGCAGATATTGCCTTTTTGCTGCTTATCTTCTTTTTGGTAACTACAACTATGGATGTAGATACGGGTATTGCTCGTAAACTACCTCCAATGCCTGAAGAAGAATTGCAAGAGGATGATTCTCAAATACATGCTAAAAACATTTATGTAGTGCTTATTAATGCGCACAATCAACTATTAGTTGAAGGTGAATTAATGGATATTTCACAGCTAAGAGAAGGAGCAAAACGATTTATTGATAACAATGGAATAGATCCTAATTCATCAGAAAATCCTGAAAAAGCAATTATTTCTTTACAAAATGATAGAGGGACTGAGTACATGACTTATATTCGTGTGCAAAACGAATTAGCTGCTGCTTACAATGAGTTACGAAACATAGAATCTTTAAATAAGTTTGGCGAGCGTTATGCTGATTTGAATAAAACTCAAAAAAAGGAAATCAGGAAAATGTATCCTCAAAAAATATCGGAAGCTGAACCTAAAAACATAGGCGGAAATGAGTAAATTCAGAAAAGACGGAAAAAAAGGAATGCCAGCTATATCAACTGCATCCTTACCAGATATTGTATTTATGTTACTTTTCTTTTTTATGGTAACTACAGTAATGCGTGAAACAACACTTTTTGTAAGTGTACTTACGCCTAAAGCTACTGAGATAAAGAAGATGGAAAAGAAATCATTAGTAAGTTATATTTATATTGGTTCACCAGTTAAAAGAATGCAAGCATCTTATGGTAGTGCTGCTCGTATTCAGCTAAATGATGCTTTTGCATCAGTGGATGAAATACAAGAATTTATTGCTACTGAGCGTGAAGCTAGAGATGAAAAAGAAATTCCTTACATGACAACATCAATTAAGGCTGATGAAACAGTAAGAATGGGAATCATCTCAGATGTAAAGCAAGAACTTAGAAAAGCAAATGCACTTAAAATTAATTATTCTACCCGAAAAGGAGACTACTAATTTTAGATACTAAATTATAGAAATGAGGCTGATATTTTATCAGCCTTTTTTTATGCTCAAATTTTTCTGAAGGAGTACAATCAATAATCCTACGGCCATAAAACTAAAAAATGCTTCTTGCCATGTGGCAGTATTATCCGTAAGGTAAGCGTACTTTGTAAAAGAAGGGTAAACGAATAGTATCGCTATCGCATTATTAATAAAATGAGCAATGATAGGAAGCCAAAGTGACCCGCTCCAATAAAACAAATACCCAAGCAATAAACCTAATGCAAACCTTGGGATAAAGCCTTGAAACTGCATGTGGATTGCACTAAACAGAACAGCAGTAATGACAATTGCTACATGAGGTTTTCCTAACCATTTTGTAAAAGTCTGCTGTAAGTAGCCCCTGAATAATAATTCCTCACCAATGGCTGGCACAATTGCCAAAACCAATAAGTTAAACGCCAAATCAGCTACTGTATCCATCTGTAAAAATAATAGGGTTAATTCCTCTGCCTTTTTATCATAAAAGAGCAAATAATCTGGAAGATTAAAACTCATATTCCATTCGTAAATAAAAGCAATAAACGGATTAATAAGTAGCATAATAGCAATTGCCAACAAAAGCGTTTGGCGGTTAAAATTATACTTAAGTTTTAAATCAAAATTACATAAATAGGAATACAATAAAATAGGAGTAACAAACAAACCTATTGCACTCAATAGTTGCACAAATTTTCCTGCATCTATTAAAGCAGGACTAGAAAGCTGCATTAAACTTACTTCAGATAATGGTAAATCTGTAAAAAGATAAATACCAAAATAAGCCAATAGAGAATGTAAAAAAGCTGACAGAACAATTAAACAAAATAATATTCCCAGTTTGGCAGTTGATGACTTGTCTTTAAATATCCCTTTTAATCTCATTATTGTGTATTTTTGCAAAATATGGGCGTAAAGATAGGAAATATTGATGTAGGAGAGTTCCCCTTGTTGCTAGCACCAATGGAGGATGTAAGTGACCCTCCGTTTCGTGCTTTATGCAAGCAAAATGGTGCTGATGTAATGTACACGGAATTTATTTCCTCAGAAGGCTTAATTCGTGATGCTGACAAGAGTGTAATGAAGCTAGACATCTATGATTTTGAACGCCCAATTGGGATACAAATTTTTGGATATGATATTGAATCCATGCGACAAGCAACCGAAATATGTGCTGCAGCAAAGCCTGAATTTATTGACATCAACTTTGGTTGCCCAGTAAAAAAAGTAGCCAAAAAAGGTGCAGGAGCAGGAATACTACTCGACATACCAAAAATGGTAGCTATGACTAAGGAAATTGTAAATGCTACCGACTTACCCGTTACCGTGAAAACACGCTTAGGCTGGGATGAAAACACGCAATACATAGTTGATGTTGCCGAAAGACTGCAAGATGTAGGCATACAAGCATTATCCATTCATGGGCGTACCCGAAAGCAAATGTATAAAGGTGATGCCGATTGGACATTGATTGGAGATGTAAAAAACAACCCCAGGATGCATATTCCTATTTTTGGAAATGGAGATATTAATTCCCCAGAAAGAGTAGCAGAAGTAAAAGACAAATATGGCGTAGATGGAGTAATGATTGGGCGTGCGGCCATTGGTTATCCTTGGATATTTAACGAAATAAAACATTACCTAAAAACAGGAGTTCATTTAGCACCACCCACTATTGCCGACAGAGTAATTGCATGCAAACAACACCTAAAACATTCAATTGAGTGGAAAGGACAAATATTAGGTATTGCAGAAATGAAACGCCACTACACCAATTATTTTAAAGGCATTCCTCACTTTAAGGATTACCGCATAAAAATGGTAACAAGCAACAGCCCTGAAGAAGTACATGCAATACTAGACAAAGTAGCAGTAGAGTTTGCTGGGGTTAGTTTTTAAAGAGCTTCCTTCCAAGCACCCTTGCAGGATACCAAGAGGCCAATAACCCAATTACGAATACGGTAGCGCTCACCAATACTACATCAGTAAAAGCAATAACAACAGGGTAAGTGTTCACAACAAAACTACCGCCACCCATACTTATAAAACCGAAAGTCTGCTGTAAAAAAGCAAGCCCTAAGCCGATAAATAAACCAATTCCTATTCCCAATAAAAGGGTAAGCATACTCTTTTTAAAAAAGAGTGATTGAATATCCTGCAGAGTACAACCCAAACATCTTAAGGTACTAATGTCTTTTTTCTTATCCAACATAAGCATACTAAGCGCCCCTACTATATTAAAGGTTGCAATTATCATAATAAAAGTAAGGATTAAGAAAACGGCCAACTTTTCAGTATTCAATATTTTGTAGAGAAATGCTTGTTGTTCTAAACGATTTTCAACCTTGTATTTATCGCCCAAAGCCGATTGCAGTTTTTCTTGCAAAACAAACATCTGCTCTTCATCTTTCAATTTTATTTCAATAGCTGAAACTTCATTAACTCTATCAGATAATTGTTGTACAAATAATAATGGAGTAATAATATAAGCAGCATCCACCTCAGCTTGCACCCCAAATACACCAACAGGAACTACTGCCGATTGCTTAAAAGCTGTAGCTGGGTTCAATAAAGTTTTAGGATTTCTGTTAGGCACAAAAACGCTTAATTGCTCAAACATAGAACCAACTCCCATGGATAAATAATAGGCAACTCCCCTGCCCACAACCGCTACATTATCACTTTCAAAACCATTTATATATTCTCCATCAATAAGTAAGGAATCAAAATTTGTCATTTGATAGTAAGCCTCACTTACACCCTTTGCAGTGGCAATGTATTCTTTTTCTTGATATTTTAACAGTACTTTTTCCTCTAGCACTAATGCTGAATTTTCAATTTCATCAAAAGTAAGTACTAGGGCATTTGCATCATCAGGATTAAAAACCTTTCCTTCAGTAGCCGTTATTTTTAAGTGAGGATCAAAGGCATTGTACATACTGAGTACTAAATCCTCAAAGCCATTAAAAACTGAAAGTACAACTATAAGTGCTGCCGTACCAATGGCTACTCCAAAAAGAGAAACCCAAGAGATTATATGCACAAAATTGCTACTCTTCTGAGTTGAAAAATAGCGTTTGGCAATAAAAAATGGGAAATTCACTCGAATTTATTTTTTCAAAAGTCTGTCAATTTCTTCAGCATAAGCTGCTGAATCATCCAAATGAAATTGTAAGGAAGGCACTATTCTCAATTGATGCCTTACGCTTTCGCCCAATTTTTTACGAATCATAATCGTATTGCTTTTAACTACTTTAAGGGCTTCAGCAGGATCATCAACAGGGAAAATACTTAAAAAAACATTGGCATCAGCCAAATCAGGAGAGATACGAACGATAGTTACACTCACCATAATATTCCCTAATATCTCTTGCGCCTGTTGCTGAAAAATCACAGAAAGTTCCTTCTGAACTAAACGCGATACCTTTTTTTGTCTTGTTGATTCCATAATGCAAAAGTAGGGAATCCTTTCTTATCTTTGCACTATGCATTATTTCTTCCGAATTTTAAAATACATTAAGCCCTACTTACCATTTGCACTGCTTAATATTCTGTTTAATATATTAAGTGTTTTGTTTTCATTAGTATCCTTAACAATGGTAATTCCATTCTTAGGAATCCTTTTTGAAACGCAAGAAAAGGTGTACAATCCGCCACCATTAAGCCTTAATGCAACAGCCTTAAAAGAAAACTTTTACGCCATCATAAGTTCAATTGTTGACGAAAAAGGAAAGATAGAAGCCCTACTTTTTATTTGTATTTTGGTGCTAGTTACCTTCTTTTTTAGAAATCTGTTTCGTTATTTATCACTTTATTTTCTTACACCAATCCGAAATGGAGTAGTACACGACTTGCGTATGGACTTGCATAAAAAAGTAATTTCCTTGCCACTTCCCTTTTTTACTGAAAAACGAAAAGGAGATATTACTGCTCGAATGACATCTGATTTAGTGGAAATTGAATGGTCAATTATGAGTTCCTTGGAAATGTTGTTTAAAGACCCACTGAACATAATTGTCTATTTAGCAACACTTATTTTCATCAGCCCACAACTTACCACCTTTGTTATTTTACTATTACCTGTTACAGGAATTATCATTGGTGTTATTGGTAGGTCATTAAAGAAATCATCTGACAGAGGGCAAAATAAAATGGGAGATTTACTTTCCATCATTGATGAAAATATATCAGGGCTCAGAATTATAAAAGGATTTAATGCTGAAAATCACATCAATAAAAACTTTGAAAAAGAAAGTACTGACTATAAAAGCATCATGACAAAACTACTTAGGAAAAAAGACCTTTCTTCCCCAATGAGTGAGTTTTTAAGCACCATAGTTATGGTAGTTGTTATGTGGTTTGGGGGCCAGCTTGTGTTAAATGCTGATGGCGGACTAAATGCACAAGAATTTATTGGCTACATTCTTATCTTTTCACAAATTATCCCTCCTGCAAAATCCTTAACTACTTCCTATTACCTTATACAAAAAGGAAGTGCTTCGGCACAGAGAATCTATGAAATACTGGATACAGAAAATGAAATTATTGATATTGAAAATCCGAAAGCAATCAAATTATTAAACAATCAGATTGAATTTAATAACCTTACTTTTTCTTACGAAAAACAAGAAGTATTAAAGGATATTAACTTCAGCATTAGCAAAGGAAAAATGATTGCTTTAGTTGGGCAATCAGGAAGTGGGAAATCAACTTTGGCTGATTTATTGGCAAGATTTTATGACATCAAGCAAGGAGAAATCCTTATTGACAATAACAATATAAAAGAAATCGCTTTACATGATTTGCGTGCCTTAATGGGAATTGTAAGTCAAGAATCTATCTTATTTAACGATACTATCTTTAATAATATCCGTTTAGGAAACATTAACGCAAGCGAGCAAGAAGTAATAGAGGCAGCAAAAATTGCTAATGCACATGAGTTTATTCAGGAAACAGAAAAAGGCTACCACACCAATATTGGCGATAGAGGAAATAAACTTTCAGGAGGACAAAAGCAGAGATTAAGCATTGCAAGAGCAATCCTGAAAAACCCTGAAATATTAATTTTAGATGAGGCCACCTCAGCCTTAGACACTGAATCCGAACGCTTAGTACAAGAAGCGCTAGATAAATTAATGCACTCCCGTACTTCATTGGTAATCGCACACAGATTATCCACCATACAAAATGCAGATGAAATTCTAGTTTTAGAAAAAGGCTGTATTATTGAAAGAGGAACTCACCAAGAATTGATTGCTCAAAACGGGCATTACAAAAAGCTTTCCGACTTGCAGAGTTTTGCTTAATACAAAAAGTTGTTGTAAGGATACCTTACCTCATGCAATTGTTTAACTTTAGCATATAGCACATCTTTCAACTCATCAAAATGAGTTTTATTTAAGGCAGAAATAAACATGCTTTCTCCATCTAATTTTGCCATCCAAGTTTTTTTCAATTCTTCCAAGGATATATTTTCAGGCAATATTGGTGTTAAATCATCTTCCTCTTTTGGCGTAAAAGTATAGGCATCAATTTTATTGAACACAATTAGCATAGGTTTATCCGTTACCCCAATTTCAATAATGGTTTTGTTTACTACCTCTATTTGGTCTTCAAATTTAGGATTTGCAATATCCACCACATGCACTAAGAAATCCGCTTCACGCACCTCATCCAAAGTAGATTTAAAACTTTCCACCAACTGATGAGGGAGCTTACGAATAAACCCAACCGTATCAGTTAATAAAAAAGGCAAGTTCCCAATTACTACCTTCCTAACAGTAGTATCTAAGGTTGCAAATAATTTATTTTCTGCAAAAATATCTGACTTTGCCAAGGTATTCATTAAGGTAGATTTCCCTGCATTAGTATACCCAACTAAGGCAACTCGTATCATATCCTGCCTCCCTTTCCTACGGGTAAAACTTTGCTTATCAATTTTCTCTAACTTCTTTTTTAATAATGCAATTTTATCTTTAATAATTCTTCTATCGGTTTCAATTTGTGTTTCCCCAGGACCTCTCATTCCAATCCCCCCTTTTTGTCTTTCAAGGTGAGTCCACATTCTTGTTAATCTGGGTAATAAATATTGGTATTGTGCTAATTCCACTTGTGTTCGGGCTTGTGCAGTTTGGGCACGGCTCGCAAAAATATCCAGTATCAAATTACTTCTATCTAGTATTTTTGTTTCTTCTCCAAAAACTTTCTCAATATTTCTTATTTGTGAAGGACTTAAATCATCATCAAAAATAATAAGCTTGATTTCTTCCTCTTCAGCATAAAGGCGTACTTCTTCAATTTTCCCTTTTCCTAAAAAGGTTTTACTATCAGGTTGAGGTAATTTTTGCGTAAAATTACGAACAGGCTCTACGCCTGCCGTATCAGCTAAAAACGCAAGTTCATCCAAGTATTCGTACGCTTGTTCTTGCGTAACATCAGGAGTAATTAACCCTATAAGTATTGCTTTTTCCAATTTTAGTTTTTTAAAATAATTTTTCCCAAGGAGTTCTTAATGCGATAAGTACTAAGGCTATCATAAAATAAGTAAATACGATTTTATTTCCTTTTGTATTATCAGTTGCTTTTTTCGCTTTTACTTTCCCAATGGTGATTAGTACAACAGCAATTATCATCATTAATGGGTGTTCAACCGTTACAAACCTGTTTGCTGCTTCTCCCATGTGAATTCCTGCTACTGAAATGAAATCAACTAACAAAACCAATCCTAATAATAATTGTATGTGTGCAAAGATTAAAGTTAGAGTAAGAAAAATATCTTTCTTAACATTTGGTATTTTATATAACCCTGCACGCACTATTGAAACAATCAAAACAATAAAAAATAGAAATGGTAAATAGTGATGCAAGTGCAAAAGACCTGTTGACATAATATCTGTTTTTGGTTAGTGCTAGCAAAGAAACGAATATCTCGTAAAATTGTGGTACTTTCACGGCTTTATTATTACATTCTACACAAATGAGATTACGATTTACTATCCTTTTTGCTATCTTTAGTTTCTACTCCCTTTTAGGGCAAGAAACTTTTCCTATTAATGGAGTAGCTCAAAATTTTGAACCTATCCATGCTTTTACCAATGCCCATATTGTTTTAAGTCCTAGCAATGAGTTGAAAAACGCTACACTTATCATTCAAGGAAATACAATTATTGCTGTGGATAGCAATTTGAATATCCCAAAAGAAGCAATTATTCATAACCTAGATGGTGATTATATCTACCCTTCTTTTATTGATTTGTATGCTGATTACGGATTAGCAAAAGCAAAAAGAGGACAATACAATTATCGCCCACAGTACGAAAGTAATAAAGCTGGCGCTTACCATTGGAATGAAGCCATTCATCCTGAAATAGATGCAAGCACTGAATTTGTTTCCAACAAAAAAGCCGCTAGCAGTTACCTTAACAATGGATTTGGAACTGTGCTTTCACATATTCAAGACGGGATACTTAGAGGGACTGGGTGCTTGGTACTCTTATCCGAAAAAAATGATCAAGAAAACATTATTCTACCACAAGCTGCAGATCATTTTTCTTTTAGTAAAGGAATTTCAAGGCAAAAAAATCCTTCTTCCTTAATGGGAAGTATTGCCTTAATCCGACAAACTTTTTTGGATGCAGAATGGTATGCTACTCAAAATAATCAAACCAATCTTTCCTATGCTGCTGTAAATGAAACCCAAGAATTACCTCATATTTTTGCTATAAATGATGAGCTAGACTATGGGCGAGTATATAAAATAGCGGATGAGTTTGAAATTGACTTTATCATAAAGGGAAATGGAAAAGAATACAGCAGAATTGAGGAAGTAGCTGCAACTGAATTTCCAATAATTATTCCGCTTAACTTCCCAAATTCTTATGATGTAAGCAATCCTGAAACTGCAGAATGGATAAGTTTACACAAATTAAAAGATTGGGAAACTGCCCCTTTCAATCCTGCAATACTTGCAAAAAATGAAATTGAATTTTGCATTACTTCTTCTGGTTTAGACAAAGAAAGTAATTTCATAACTAATTTACGCTTAGCAATTAAAAAAGGACTTAGTAAACAAGATGCACTTGCTGCTCTTACTACTACTCCTGCCCACTTTATTGCAATGGATGATAAAATAGGAAGCCTAGAAAGCGGGAAGCTAGCCAACTTCTTTATTGCTTCCAAAGATATTTTTGAAAACGGTAAAATTTACGAAAACTGGACCGCAGGAGAAAAGCACATCATTACTAAAAAACAAGGGATTGATGTAAGAGGATATTACACGCTAAATGGTGATGACTTTGATAATAAAATGGTTTCCATTGAAGGAAGTAAAGCAAAACCAAAAGCAACAATTTTTGCTTTAGATTCTGTTGCTCTACCAACAATTCTGGAAGGAAATAACATTAATATAAGTAGCAAAAACGGTACATTTAGATCTAGTGCTAAATTTAATAACGGAAATATTAAAGGAAAATATCAGGATAGCCTTGGCGTGTACCACAGTTTTAGTTTGGAAAGAGATTCTCTTTTCACGGAAGATAAAAAAGATTTTAATTTAACAATTGACAGCATTATTCCTTCCGTTTGGCTACCTAACAAAGCGCACGGATTTACAAGCACACCCAAAGCTGAAAACATCATATTTAGAAATGCTACCGTTTGGACAAACGAGCAAGAAGGAATTTTGGAAAATACAGATGTTGCAATTCAGGATGGGGAAATTATTGCGATTGGAAAAAATCTAGATGAATTAATCGTTTTTCCTGAAACAGTAAAAATCACACAAATTAACGCTACTAATAAGCACCTTACCTCAGGAATAATTGACGAACACTCCCACATTGCAATTAGCAGAGGAGTGAATGAAGGAAGCCAAGCGGTAAGTGCAGAAGTTAGGATTGGAGATGTAATCAACCCGAATGACCATAATATTTACCGTCAACTTTCAGGAGGTACGGTAGCTTCACAACTTTTGCACGGTTCGGCAAATCCTATTGGTGGGCAAGCCGCTATGATTAAATTAAGATGGGGATGTTCAGCAGAACAAATGAAAGTAGAAAATGCAGATGGCTTCATCAAATTTGCCCTTGGCGAAAATGTAAAACAAAGTAATTGGGGAAATTTTGAACGCATCCGTTTCCCACAAACCCGTATGGGAGTGGAACAAGTATTTTATGATGCTTTTTACCGAGCAAGAGCCTACCAAAAACAATGGCAGAATTTTAACAACCTCAGTACAAAAGACAAACGAAATGCGACTCCTCCAAGAGAGGATTTGGAACTTAATGCTCTGGTTGAAATCCTAAATGCTGAACGCTTTATTTCTTGCCATTCCTACATACAATCTGAAATAAATATGCTTATGCATGTTGGCGATTCCATGGGCTTTACCGTAAATACTTTTACCCATATTTTGGAAGGATACAAAGTAGCCGATAAAATGAAAAAACATGGCGCAGGGGGTTCTACTTTTTCTGATTGGTGGGCGTACAAATTTGAGGTAAATGATGCCATACCTTATAACGCTACTTTACTAAATAATGCTGGAGTAATTACTGCAATTAACTCGGATGATGCCGAGATGGGAAGAAGGCTAAACCAAGAAGCTGCAAAGGCGATAAAGTATGGTGGTTCATCAGAAGAAGATGCTTGGAAAATGGTAACTTTAAACCCTGCAAAATTATTGCACATTGATGATAAAATGGGAAGTATCAAAATTGGAAAAGATGCTGATATTGTACTTTGGACAGACAATCCCCTATCCGTTTATGCAAAAGTAATCCAAACATATGTGGATGGAAAACTAATGTTTGATGTTGAAGTAGACAAAAAATTACGCACAAGAGACCAATTAGAACGCATGAGAATCATTCAGAAAATGAGTGAAGATAAAACTGGAGGTAAAAAACAAAAACCTCAACATACTACTGAAAAACTATACCATTGTGATACTGAATATGATGAATAAAAAATACGTAAACCTACTTTTTGCACTATTGATTACAATAACTGCACAAGCACAAAAACCTACTTTATTTATGGGTGCAACTGCCCATTTAGGAAATGGAACAAAAATTGAGAACTCTGCTATTAGTATGCTTAATGGTAAAATTGAAATGGTAGCTGATGCATCAAGAATCCGTATAGACCCAAGTGCTTTTGACACCATTTATCGTGTGCATGGCAAACACTTATACCCTGCATTTATCGTGCCCAATACTACCTTAGGAATTACTGAAATTGATGCCGTTCGTGCTTCCAATGATTACCGAGAAACAGGAGCTATCAATCCTAATATTCGCACACTTATTGCTTATAATACTGATTCTAAAGTAGCAAAAACTGTAAGGAGTAATGGCGTGCTTATTGCTCAAGTAACACCAAGAGGAGGAACTATTTCTGGGCAATCATCAGTTATGCATTTAGATGGTTGGAATTGGGAAGATGCAGTCCTAAAAACAGATGATGGAGTACACCTTAACTGGCCTTCCTCATTTTACCAAAGTGGTTGGTGGGCAGAACCAGGAACAACTAAGGAAAATGAAAAATACAATGAAAGTATTACTGAACTAAAACGCTTTTTCAAAAAGGCAAATGCGTATGAAAAATCTTCTAGCCTAATGGATTTGCAAATGGAAAGTATGAAGGGTTTATTCAATGGTGAAAAAACGCTTTATATTCATACCAACAATGCTACTGATATGTTAGATGCAATTTCATTTTCAACTGATTTTTCAATCACCAAAACAGTACTTGTAGGAGCTGAAGACGCACTTAAAATTGTGGATGCACTAAAAGAAAACAATATTTCACTTATCCTTAACCGAGTGCATAGGCTGCCAAGTAAAGCGGGTAGTCCAGTTGATGAGCCTTTCACGCAAGCTGCAAAATTACAAGAAGCAGGAATTTTATTCTGCCTAAGTTATGCAGGAGATATGGAGGCAATGGGAGCAAGAAATTTACCTTTTAGCGCAGGAACGGCTGTAGCACATGGTTTGGATTACGAACAAGCAATTGCTAGTATTACTTTAAATACTGCCAAAATATTAGGGGTAGATGAGAGGGTTGGTTCTATTGAAAAAGGGAAAGATGCTACTTTCTTTATCAGTAGTGGAGACGCTTTGGATATGCGCACAAACAATGTAGAAAAAGCTTATATTCAAGGTAATGAAATTGACTTGAACAACCACCAGAAGGTGCTATTTAACAAGTACAAAAACCGATAGTTTATTTTTTCTATATTTGGAAAAATTTAAATATCATGAAAAAACTATTATTTGTACTTACGCTTACTACTTTAATCTTTGCTTGTAAAAAAGAAGATGACACACCAACAACTACCACACCTACTAAAGTAGAAGGATGTATGGATACATTGGCGATAAATTACGATCCTACAGCAACTGAAGATGATGGATCGTGTGTATATGCACAAGATGTAGAAGGTTGCATGGATTCAATAGCTGTAAATTATAATCCGTTAGCAACTATTGATGATGGATCTTGTGAATACCTTCCTACTCAATTAAAATTATCTAGTATTACAATTAATACTATGCCTATGACTAACAATGGAGCTACTTGGGATTGGGATATCACTGGCTTAACAAGTGACCCAGATGTTTTCTATGTGCTAAAACAAGGAGGTGGCGATATTGTATCATCAAGTTCTCAAGACAATATCTCTACCTTTCCAATATCATTTACAGAAAATCTGCCCTATACAATAAACAATCTATCACAAGAGTACACTATATATCTTTATGATAGTGATGTGGGAGGGGAGGAACTTATGGGATCATGTAGCTTTATACCAAATGATTTTATTACTGATGCGGGAAGTGGAATTAATATCACAAATGACGGAATAGATATGACTTTAGCTATTGAATGGATTCAGTAAGGCAATTACTTCTCCCAAACTAACTTCTTCCCGAAACCCAATTTATTGTGAGTCATTTTTATAAAACTGAGTTGCATAGCCCAAAGGTGTATTTCCATATTTTTTGCATAAGCAAAAGCATTCATGTATTGCTCTTTTGCAATTTCCAAGTCCGCTCCTTTCAACTCCTGTATTGTTCCTAATAATTGTACGCCTTGTATTTTACTAACCTCTTTTGTTTCTAAAGCGATAGTACCTGCCACATTTAGGTTGGCAATAAAATCCTGAGCATGTTTTGTTTTGGTATCAGAAGAAAAAATAAGTTGATTGCTAAGGGAATCATACACGTAAAACACATTACAACAATAAGGAGTATTGTTTTGGCTAGTTGCCAAAGTCAGCAAATGATGTTCATTAATGAAATCAATAATTTGCTGGTCAACCTTCATTATTAATAGCCAATATTTGCCCTTACTCTACTTAAAACTTCTTTAGCAATTATTCTTGCCTTTGCCGCTCCTTTTTCAAGTGCAGCATCAATAATAGCTTTGTTTTCCATTAGGCGATTAAATTCTTTTCGTTCATCAGAAAATTTATCACAAATAAGCTCAAACAGCTCTTGTTTAGCATGTCCATAACCAAAATTTCCTGCCGAATATTTATCGCATAAAGCGGCCGCCTGCTGTTCAGTAGAAAGCAATTTGTAAATCTTATAAATATTGCAAATTGTGGCATCTTTAGATTCCTCCATGGGAGTGGAATCCGTTTTAATACCCATAATTTGCTTCCTAAGTTTTTTATCCGAAAGGAAAATATCAATAAAATTACCGTAGGATTTACTCATTTTCTGCCCATCAGTCCCTGGTACAATCATCACTCTTTCATCTACCTTAGTTTCAGGTAATACAAAAGAATTAGGATATTTATGATTAAACCTAGAAGCAATATCTCGAGTGATTTCAAGATGCTGAACTTGATCCTTTCCAACAGGAACAATGTTTGCATCATACAACAAAATATCGGCAGCCATCAGTACTGGGTAGGTAAATAAACCTGTGTTCACTTCTGAAAGTCTATCTGATTTATCTTTAAAAGAATGTGCCAATTGCAATCTTTGATAAGGAGCAAAACAATTCAAATACCAAGTAAGTTCACATACCTGAGTAACATCTGATTGTCTGTAAAATAAATTTTTATCGGTATCAAAACCAAAAGCAAGCCAAGCAGCAGCAGTAGCATAGGTGTTTTCTCTTAATTGTTGAGCATCTCTAATGGTGGTAAAAGAGTGTAAATCAGCAATAAAAAAGAAACTTTCATTTGTTTTATCTTTCGAAAGTTCAATTGCTGGAATAATTGCACCTAATAAATTCCCTAGATGTGGCGTTCCTGTGCTTTGTATTCCTGTTAATATTCTTGCCATTCTATTATTTAATTTTGATGTTGTAAAAATAGGATTTTTATCTTTGCAGCATGAAATGGATAGGGTATCTTTTAAGTTCAGTTTGGAGAATATGGTTTTTACTAATGTTTATGCTTGTATTTATAGCATTCATGCCTGCATTATTTTTCTTTACAGCAATAGTGAAAAATGAGATTGTAGTTGCTAACCTTACACGATATTGGTCTAAACTTACAATATACCTTTCATTTATTTACCCAAAGGTAGAGTGGGAAGAAAAACTAGATAAAAAGGAGCAATATATCTTTTGTCCTAACCATGTTTCTACTTTAGATGTTCCTTTTATTTTAGCGATACTGCCTATACCTATACAATTTATTGGAAAAGCTGAAATTGCTAAAATCCCTTTATTTGGATATTTCTATAAAGAGAACTCTGTAATAGTTGATAGAGCAAATAGGCGAGATGCTTATTCGGCATTCTTAAAGGCGGGAGAGAAACTCAAACAAGGAATTAATATGTGTATCTTCCCTGAAGGAGGAATTCCAAAATCAGATTTAGTTTTAAAAAAGTTTAAGAATGGCTCATTCCGATTGGCACTTGAACAAAATATAAAAATTATACCCGTTACTATGCCCGATAACAAAAGGATGTTTCCTGAGGAATACTTTAAAGGGAGACCGGGAATTGTCCGTATAAAAATACACAAAGCAATAGCCACAGATAGTTTAACAGAAAAAAGCATTGAAAATTTTAATACTTCAGTTTACAACACTATTTTTGACCAACTTAAAACCTATGGAAGTAAATAACAAACTCATACAAGATTTATCACGCTTAGCAAAGCTAAAGTTTGATGAACAAGCAGCCGAAAAAATGAAGGGTGACCTAGATAAAATAATCGGTTTTGTAGATAAATTATCTGAAATAGATACTGAGGGAATTGAACCACTTATTTATTTAAGTGAAGAAGTAAATGTGCTTAGAGCAGATGCTATTGCCAATGAAGTTTCTAAAGAAAGTGCGCTAAAAAATGCCCCTCAAAAAGATTCTGACTACTTTAAAGTACCAACTGTTTTAAAGAAATAGTAAGTAGATTTTATACCGCTACGCTTTTAGATATCAGTATTAAGACTAAAAACGAACAACTGATAACTATCAACCAATATTTACAGCTTAAACCAACTTTCTGCTCTTTCCTTATTCTTTTGGGCATAAATATTTTCCTTATAAACAAACTCATTACTAGCTTCATTATAGCGATAATCACTCCCTAATGCTTCATGGTTTTGAGCCACATCTTCAATAGCATTCATAATAAAATGCATCTCTTTATCCGTCATTGTAGGATGTATTGACATACGCACCCACCCTGGCTTTGAAGTTAAATCACCCTTATTAATCTTAGAAGTAATAGCACAAGATTGATCTTCCTGAACATTCAATAAAATATGACCATAAGTACCTGCACATGAACAGCCTCCTCTAACTTGGATTCCGTATTTATCATTCAATAATTGAACGGCCAAATTAAAATGCAAATTGTCAATATAAAAAGAGTAAACACCTAATCTTTCCGGAAAATTATCTGCTAACACATGTACATTATTTAGTGACTCAAACTTGCTCCAAATAATTTCATGCAATTCATGTTCTCTATCTAAAATGTTTTGCACGCCCATTTTATCCTTAAGCTGTATAGCTAGTGCCGTCTTTATTGTTTGTAAAAAAGCAGGCGTACCACCATCTTCTCTTGCCTCAATATCATCTACATATTTATGTTCTCCCCAAGGATTTGTCCAATCTACCGTTCCACCTCCAGGGTTATCAGGCACCTTATTGGTGTATAATTCCTTTTTGAAGGCTAACACCCCAGTAGATCCTGGTCCTCCTAAAAATTTATGAGGAGAAAAGTAAATCGCATCCAGTTGTTGTTTAGGGTTTTCAGGATGCATATTAATATCAATATAAGGAGCCGAACAAGCAAAATCTACAAAGCAAAGCCCCCCATTATCGTGCATGATTTCTGCAATTTCAAAGTAAGGAGTGAACACACCAGTAACATTGGAGCAAGAAGTAACAGCAGCAATCTTTAAATCTCTATCCGAAAATTTATTTAACATAATTTTGAATCCCTCCAAATCAATATGCCCATCATTTGTATGGGGAATAAGTTGTACTTCACAGGTAGTTTCCAACCAAGAAGTTTGGTTAGAATGATGTTCCATATGGGTTACAAAAACAATTGGACGATTTTTAATAACTACCTCATCTCTGTACTTTTCATGTATTTTAAGCCCTAATATTCTTTGGAATTTATTTACGAGCATAGTCATTCCTGCTCCTGCTGAAATTACCACATCCTGCTCATTTGCCCCAATATGGTTTTTAATAATATGGGTTGCTTCATGAAGTGCCAAACTCATTGTTGCACCAGTTGTTGAAGTTTCAGTATGGGTATTGGCAACAAAAGGGAAAATATCATTATTTAACTTATCCTCTATCCCTTTATAGATTCTTCCACTTGCTGTCCAATCGGCAT
>Ga0233426_10000846_pt1 | contig 30306 bp, 26 predicted proteins | sample SI_118_April2016_6_FD_179875 | JGI IMG/M metagenome (GOLD analysis project Ga0233426, IMG submission 179875) | Seawater microbial communities from Saanich Inlet, British Columbia, Canada - SI_118_April2016_10_MG | ecosystem: Environmental > Aquatic > Marine > Inlet | place: Canada: British... | reverse complement strand
AAAAATTGGATCAAAAATAACTGTTTTTAAGAATTTTGGAACAGCAATGTTTAAATACAATGGTTATGACGTCGAATTTGTTGGAACAAGAAAAGAAAGCTATAATAAGTCCAGTAGAAATCCAATAGTTAAACCTGGGACATTAGACGATGATTTAAATAGAAGAGATTTTACAATTAATACCTTAGGAATAAGTTTAAACAAGGACAGCTGGGGAGATCTATTGGATAAATTTAATGGGATAACAGATTTAGAAAATAAAATAATTAAAACACCCTTAGAACCAAGACAAACATTTTCAGATGATCCTCTTAGAATGTTAAGAGCTGCAAGATTTTCAAGTCAACTAAATTTTAAAATTGATATAAATTCTTTCAATGGTTTAATTTCAGAAAAAGAAAGAATAAAAATTATTTCACCCGAAAGAATTTCTGAGGAAATTAACAAGATTATAATGACTTCAAAACCATCAGTTGGTTTCAAGATATTAGAATCAACAGGTCTATTAAAAATAATAATTCCTGAACTTACTGATTTGAAAGGAATTGAAGAAATTGAGGGACAGAAACATAAAGATAACTTCTATCACACTCTAGAAGTTCTGGACAATATTTGTCTTGAAACAGAAAATCTTTGGCTAAGATGGGCAGCTCTGCTTCATGATATTGGAAAAGCTCCGACTAAACAATTTGTTAAAAAAATTGGATGGACTTTTCATGGTCATGAACTAAAAGGATCTAAAATGGTTTATAAATTATTCAAAAGATTAAATCTTCCTTTAAATAATAAATTAAAATATGTGCAAAAAATAATTTATTTAAGTTCTAGGCCAATTGTTCTTTCAAATAATAATATTACGGATTCAGCTGTAAGAAGATTGATTTATGATTGTAACGAAGATATTGATGATTTATTAACTCTTTGTGAGGCAGATATTACTACTAAAAATCCATTGAGATTTAAAAAATATTTAAATAATTTTAAATTAGTTAGAGATAAAATAAAAATAGTTGAAGAAAGAGATTCTATTAGAAATTTTCAACCACCTGTAAGTGGAGAAGAAATTATGAATTATTTTAAAATAAAACCATCCAAAGAAATAGGAATTATTAAAGAATATATTAAAAATTCAATTTTAGATGGAAAAATTCAAAATAATAAAGAATCGGCAAAGTTATTGATGATCAAAAAAGGAGAATCTCTTGGACTAAAAAATAATGCAATTGAATAATTTTATCAAAATATCTCAAATCAGTCTAATTTTAGTCTACCTAGTAATATTGGCAGGATCATTAGTTAGAATGACTGGAAGTGGAATGGGATGTCCAGATTGGCCAAAATGTTTTGGATACTATATTCCACCATATGAAGAAAGTGAATTGCTATTTAAATCTAATCAAGATTACAAAAAAAATCAAATGATAATTTTAAATAGTGAAAAACTATATACTGCAAAAATGGATTTTAAATCAAGTAAAAAAATAAATCTAAATAATTGGATTCCATATGAAAAACACAATTATGTAACATATAATCCTTTTCATACATGGATTGAATTTATTAATAGATTAATAGGAGCTGTTGCGGGTATTTTCACCTTATTAATGTTAATAATGTCCTTAAAATATTGGAAAGAAAATATAAAAATTACAATTATTTCAACACTTATTGTTTTAGGAATGGGTTTTCAAGCATGGCTTGGAAAATTAGTTGTTGATTCAAATTTAGCACCATATAAAATAACTGTTCACATGCTTATGGCACTTGTAATAGTAGCTTTAATTATTTACATCATATACAATTCAAAAGAAAGAGAAAATTATCAATATGATAAAAAAATAAAATATTTAATAATTTTCTCAATTATATTAACTTTAATTCAAGTAATTACAGGGACACAAGTGAGAGAATTTATTGATATTCAATACGAACTCTCAAAGGACAAAGAGCTATGGCTCCAATCACCAGATTTATATTTTTATTTTCATAGAACATTTTCATTATTAGTGTTTTTTACTAATGTCTATCTTCTTTATTATGCCTACACAAAAGCATATAATTTAAAAACTATTTTATTGATTAGTTTGGTGATTTTATTTGAAATATTTTTAGGTGTTATAATGTATTATGGAGATTTTCCGATTTTAAGTCAGCCATTGCACTTGTTCTTAGCAACAATTTTATTTGGTTTTCAATTCTACTGGAGTTTATTTTTTTTAAAAAAACATAAATGATTTACAGATTAAGAATAATTCTGGATACAAAACAAGACGTTTTAAGAGATATAGAAATTGAATCTGATAATACTTTTGAAGATTTACATTTTGCTATTATAAACGCATTTGGTTTTAAAGATAATGAAATGGCTTCTTTCTATCTAAGTGATACAGAATGGAAGCAAGGTGAAGAAATAACTTTAGAAAGTTTTGGAGAAGAGAGGGTAATGAAAGACAATGTTTTAGAAACAATAATAAACTTAGATCAGCAAAATTTTATTTACGTCTACGATTTCTTAATTCTTTGGACTTTCTTTGTGGAAGTTATTGAAACTAATGAAGAAAATGATTCTACTAATTATCCACAAACAATTTTTTCAATTGGAAGTATCCCAGAAAAAGCTCCAGAAAAATTATTTATTGAAGACAAAAGCGATGAATTTGAAAAAGATGAGTTAGATGATGTGGACCCTTATCAGTTTTACTAATTAATACTTAACATTTCGTGGTTTTCATAATTTCTTAATACATAATTAAAAGAAGCTCTTATTATTTCACCCATATTTTTGGTGTTATTAAAATGAACATCTTTAGTAAGTTTAAAAATTTGGTTTGACAATAATAAAATATTTTCTTTTGATGAAATATTGTCAGAACACATACATTTTAATATTTTCTTTGTTCTGCTTTCTGAACTTAAAATACGTTTTGCTATAATAGATCTTTCTTCTGTTTTATATTGATTTACAGAACTTGAATCAAGTCTATCTTTAACTAAATTCATAATATATTTATTTTCTTTGAAAAACTGTGGCCTATATACTTTTAAATTTCCCTCATAGCACTGCTGATCAAAGTCAATAGCTCTGATTTTATATATTACTTGATCGAAATCATGAGTAGGTATAATAACATAATTGTATGATCTCATGTCACCCAATAATCTAATCATACATCTTTCGTTAAACTTTACAAATTCTTTTGCAATCTGTGATTTTTCAGAGTTATTACATTTTTCAAGATGTTCTTCAAAAAACTCGTCGCCGGGGATTCCAGCTACATGCTCTTCTATTAAAGTATCATTATTGATAAGGAAATTTAAATTATATGGGGATAATAAATTTTCAAGTTCCAAACCATAAACTCTTGACGCATCTGCTTTTTTGATGTAGAAATATGTAAAATTATCATTAAGCTTATTTCTAATTTTAATTCTAAAAGGTTTAGAATTTCCAAAAGTGCAATAATCAATTGCATCAATATTTAAAAAATCAATATTAGATTCATTTCCATCAGAGTGTAATAAATTATAAACTTTTTTTAAAGACAAATCAATATCTTTTCTTTCAAATTCTGAATAAAAGACTCTAACCCAAAGAGTATCTTTATCTTTTTTATCATAAACTGAAACTGAGCCAGAAAATCTTTTTAAATCCTCATAGAAAATTGGGATTTTTAAATTTCTATTATACTCTGTTAAATATTTATTTAGTTCATCGTTTATTGGAAAAAAAGGTTTTTTCTTTGACATTAATTTTTCGAACATATTTAAGAAATAATTGAATTTTATAATATAAAAGTAAGAATTATCTATTAGAGAGTTATTATTGTAAATTTGAGTTTTATAATTTCAATTGTTTAAACTAGAGTCAGAATATAATCCTACTGGAGATCAACCACAAGCAATTGATCAGCTTGTTGAAGGTTTAAAAGAAAATACTAAGTTCCAAACTCTAAAAGGAGTTACAGGATCTGGAAAGACTTTTACAGTTGCTAATGTTATTGAAAAAATAAATAAGCCAACTCTAGTTCTTGCTCATAATAAAACTTTAGCCGCACAGCTTTACTCAGAATTCAAAGAATACTTCCCGTCCAATTCAGTAGAATATTTTGTTTCATATTATGACTACTATCAGCCTGAAGCTTATTTACCTGTAAGTGGTACATATATAGAAAAAGATTTATCTATTAATGAAGAAATTGAAAAGCTTAGATTAAGCACAACTTCATCATTGCTTTCTGGCAGAAGAGATGTAATAGTTGTTGCATCAGTATCATGTTTGTATGGTATTGGAAATCCGGTAGAGTTTAAAAAAAATATAGTAAATATTGAAAAAGATCAGAAAATATCTCGTACAAAATTTTTACACAACTTAGTTCAAAGTCTTTACTCAAGAACAACTACAGAACTTATTAGCGGATCATTTAAAGTATCCGGAGATATTGTTGATATTTATCCAAGCTATGCAGATCATAGTTTTAAGATTCATTTTTTTGGTGATGAAATTGAATTAATTGAAATTTTTGATCCACTAACAAAAAAGACTCTAGAATCCTTAGATAAATTAAATATTTATCCTGCTAATATGTTTGCAACATCTCCAGACGTATTACAAAATGCTATAAATGAAATAAGATTTGATTTAAAAAATCAAATTGAATACTTTAAAGAAGTAGGCAAGTTTCTAGAAGCTAAAAGATTGGAGGAAAGAACTAATTTTGATTTAGAAATGATTCAAGAACTTGGTTATTGTTCTGGAATAGAAAATTATTCAAGATATATAGATAAAAGATCTCCTGGAACAAGACCATTTTGTTTACTAGATTATTTTCCAGATGATTACTTAATGATTGTTGATGAAAGTCACGTTACTTTGTCTCAAGTTCGAGCGATGTATGGAGGAGACAGAAGCAGAAAAGAAAATTTAGTAGAATACGGTTTTAGACTTCCTGCAGCCATGGACAATAGACCTTTGAAATATGATGAATTTGAATTCGTTCAAAACCAAGTAATTTATGTAAGTGCTACACCATCTGATTATGAATTAGAAAAAACTGAGGGAATATTCACTGAACAAATAATAAGACCAACAGGATTATTAGATCCGATTATAGAAGTAAGGGAAAGCAAAAATCAAATAGATGATTTAATAAACGAAATACAAATTAGAGTTGAAAAAGATGAAAGGATTCTAGTTACAACTCTTACTAAAAGAATGGCAGAAGAATTAACAAAATATCTAAACAATATTGATGTTCGATCAAGATATATTCATAGTGATATTGATACTTTAGAAAGAGTAGAAATAATGCAAGGATTAAGAAAAGGATTGTTTGATGTTTTAGTTGGTGTTAACTTATTAAGGGAGGGATTAGATCTTCCTGAAGTATCCTTAGTTGCTATTATAGATGCAGACAAAGAAGGTTTTCTTCGAAGTCACAGATCATTAACTCAAACGATTGGACGAGCAGCGAGAAACATAAATGGAAAAGCTATTTTTTATGGAGATAAAATAACTAAAAGTATGCAAAAGACTATTGATGAAACAAATTATAGAAGAAAAAAACAAAATGAATTTAACATTAAAAACAACATAACTCCTACTCCATTAAAAACCAAAATTAAAGATGTTTTTGGAAACGATTCTGAAAAGAATAGTTTCGATAAAATAAAAAATAGTAATCAGCTATTAAAGGATAAATCAAAAATGTCAAATACGGAAAAAATAAAAGAAATAAATTCTTTAAGAAAGGAAATGGAAATAGCCGCTAAAGCATTAGATTTTATAGAAGCAGCAAGGATTAGAGATGTTATAAAAGAATTAAAAAATTAAAAAAAAGAGGAGGATAACATCCCCCTCTTCGATTAAATTATTTTTTTACAGATATAATTTTTTTAACTTGAGAATGAAATTCTTTTCTTTTAGGAAGATTAATACTCAAAATACCATTTTTATAAAATGATTCAATTTTTGTTAAATCTATTGAAATAGGTAATTCATAAGATTTACTAAAAGAGGAAAAATTAAATTCTTGTAACATGTAATTATTATTTGAAATAGTATCATTTTCTTTTAAACTTACTGATAAAAGTCGATTATCAATTTCTATTTCAAAATCAAGATTATCTCTTCCAGGAATTGAAAATTCTAAAATAAATTCCTTGTCATTTTCAATCACATTTGTCGCTGGATTATTTGTGCTTTTTGTAGGTAAAATATCCCACGTGTTTCTAAAGAAATCATCAAAGACAAAAGGTAAAAAATTAGATTGTTTTTTAATTAAATTCATAACTTATTATTTTTAAATTAAACAAATATTTATATTCTTATAAAGAACAAAATAAATGCCAATCAAAAATAAATGACATTATGTCATTAAAAGTTTCAAAATAATTGACATAATGTCATTTATTTTAATAGTTCTTGAATTTTATCAGCTGCTTCTTGGAACTCAGTAGCGCTATAAACTTTGAAATCACAATTGTCTATAATTTTTTTAGCAATCTCAGCATTTGTCCCTTGTAATCTGACTATAATTGGGACATTTATATCATCAAGATTATTATATGCATCAACAATCCCTTGAGCAACTCTGTCACATCTTACAATTCCTCCAAAAATATTAACTAATATAGCTTTAACATTAGGATCTTTTAATATTAACCTAAAAGCAGTTTCAACACGCTTTGCATCGGCAGTACCTCCAACATCAAGAAAATTTGCAGGTTCACCACCAGATTGCTTAATTAAATCCATTGTAGCCATAGCTAAACCGGCTCCATTTACCATACAACCTACATTTCCGTCTAAATCGACATAATTTAAACCTACTTCTCGAGCCTCAACTTCGACTGGATTTTCTTCTTTCAAATCCCTCCACTCAGAATAGTCTTTATGTCTAAATAACGCATTATCATCTAAAGTTACTTTAGCATCTACTGCCAATATTTTATTATCTGAAGTTTTTAATACAGGGTTAATTTCAAATAAAGATGAGTCAGAGGAAACATAAGATTTATACAAAAGAGAAATAAACTTAACCATTTCTTTAAATGCTTTTCCAGACAAACCTAAATTAAAAGCCACTTTTCTAGCTTGAAAAGGCAACATACCTAAAAGAGGATCTATATCTTCATAAAAAATTAATTCAGGTGTCTTTTCAGCAACAGACTCAATATCAACACCACCTTCTGTTGAATACATAATCATGTTTTTACCAGTATTTCTGTTTAATAAAATTGAAACATAAAACTCTTTTGTTTCAGATTCACCAGGATAATAAACATCTTCTGCAATTAAAATTTTTCTAACCAATTTACCTTCTTTTGAAGTTTGTGGAGTCACTAAGTTCATACCTAAAATACTAGAAACTACTTCTTTTAACTCCTTTTGGTTTTTGGCCAATTTAACACCTCCACCTTTACCCCTTCCGCCAGCATGAATTTGAGCTTTTACAACAAACCATTCAGTACCAGTTTCCTCAATCAGTTTGGTTGAGATTTTTTCAACATCATTTAAATCATCCAGAACAACTCCCCTTTGAACATTTACTCCATGTTGAGCTAAGATTTTCTTTCCTTGATATTCATGTAAATTCATAGTTAAGTAATTAATTTTGAACAAATATAATAGAAATATGATCAATTATATCAGATGTAAAACACTTAATAATGTTATAAATGTAACAATTTGTTTTATTTTTATAATATATGTAATTTAATTATAAAACTACAGAAACTTAATATAGTTTAGCGGAATGAAAAATTCAACTTTATTAGAAATTGCAGAGGAGTTTGGAACACCAACATATGTATATGATGCATCTAAAATCAAAAGTCAGTACGAAAGACTTGTAAATTCATTTAATGAAGTTAAGAATCTTAGGATAAATTATGCAGTTAAAGCCTTGTCAAACATTTCAATTTTAAAATATATAAACAAACTTGGAGCAGGAATCGACACAGTTTCAATTCAAGAAGTTATGATTGGTTTACGAGCGGGATTTAGTCCTGAAAAAATAATATATACACCAAACGGGGTTTCTGTTGAAGAAATTCAAAAAGTCTCAGAAATGGGCGTAAATATAAACATTGATAACCTCAGTGTTTTAGAGCAGTTTGGAGGACTGAATCCTGATATTCCTATTTGCATCAGAATTAACCCGCATGTAATGGCTGGAGGGAATAATAAAATTTCAGTTGGCCACATTGATTCTAAATTCGGAATAAGCATTCACCAAATCCCATTACTTTTAAGAATTATAAAAAATACAAATATCAAAGTTAATGGAATACACATGCACACAGGAAGTGATATCTTAGATATTGAAGTGTTCATTCATGCAGCAGAAATTCTATTTGAGGCTGCCTCTAAATTTAAAAATTTAGAATTTATTGATTTTGGCAGTGGTTTTAAAGTACCCTACACTAATGGTGATAACGAAACAAATATTGAAGAATTAGGAAAGAAATTATCAAAACGATTTAATAAATTCTGCTCTGATTTCGGAAAAGAACTCACATTAGCTTTTGAACCCGGAAAGTTTCTCGTAAGTGAAGCAGGTAGTTTTTTGTGCTCAGTAAATTCTATAAAACAAACCACATCAACTGTTTTTGCTCAAGTAGATTCGGGATTTAACCACTTTGTTAGGCCGATGATGTACGGTTCAAATCATGATATTAAAAATATTTCAAACCCTAACGACAATGAAAGATTTTATTCAGTTGTTGGATACATATGCGAAACAGACACTTTTGCTAGTAATAAAAGAATATCAAAAATAAACGAGGGAGATGTGTTATGCTTTAAAAACGCCGGAGCCTATTGCTTTACAATGGCTAGTAATTACAACTCTAGATATAAACCATCAGAAATACTTTTTTTAAATGATGAGGCAATTGAAATTAGAAAGAGAGAGAGTATTGAAGATATTTTAAGAAATCAAGTGGAAATCACTTTATAAAATTAATCTATAACACCAGAGCCAATCAGCTCATCATCTTTATACCATACTGCAAATTGACCTTTGCTAATAGCAGATTGTAAGTTGTCAAAAATCATAAAAACACCATTTTCACCAAAAACTAATTTTGAATTTTGAAGAGGTTGCCGGTATCTAATTCTAGATTCATATTCATTATTCGAGTTCTGATAATCTATATCTAGTCTTACTTTATGAAAATCTTTATTTTTTATAAATAACACTTTTTTGTATAACCCTGGATGATCTTTTCCTTCTCCAACATATACAATATTGTTAATTACATCAGTTTTGATAACAAACAAAGGATCTTTACTTCCTCCTATAGCCAATCCTTTTCTTTGACCAACTGTAAAAAAATGCGCACCATCATGCTCCCCAACAACAGTACCATCCTTTAATGAATAATCAAATGACTTGGCAAGTTTTTTTAAATTTTCAATTGAATGATTGTCATAGTCAAGTGTATCTACATATTGACTGTTATTAATAGAAATTTTAACAACTAAACCTTTTTTTATTTTTAGCTTCTGCTGTAAAAACTCAGGCAACTTAACTTTCCCAACAAAACACAAACCTTGCGAATCTTTTTTCTCTGCAGTAATTAAATTTTGTTGTTTAGCAATTTCCCTAACCTCATTTTTATTTAATTCTCCAATTGGAAACATAACTTTAGAAAGTTGTTTTTGTGATAATTGACATAAAAAATAAGATTGATCCTTATTAGTATCTTTTCCACTTAAAAGTTCAAAATGATCTTTTTTCGGAACTACCCTACAATAATGTCCGGTAGCAACAAAGTCAGCTCCAAGATTTTTTGCTATTTCTAAGAAAACATCAAATTTTATCTCTCTATTACACAATACATCAGGATTTGGAGTATTCCCAATTTTATACTCGTTGAACATGTAGTCAATAATCCTTTCTTGATATTCTTTACTTAAATCAATTGTTTGAAAAGGGATTGATAATTTTTCTGCAACAATCATTGCATCATAACTGTCCTCAACCCATGGGCATTCATTGGAAATAGTAACAGTTTCGTCATGCCAATTTTTCATAAAAATTCCAACAACATCATAACCTTGCTGTGTAAGCAAGTAAGCAGCTACACTTGAGTCTACTCCTCCCGAAAGAGCTACAACCACTCTGGTATTCTTATTAGACATTGAAAAAAATTACTATTTTTTACCCTGAAGTTTTTTTTGCTTCTCTACCTCATCCATCATTTCTTTCATTTTTCTTTGAAACCTGTTTTGTTTTGTAGGCTTTTTCTTATTTTCCTGAACTTGGAGTCTGATTTTTTCCTCATCAATTATAAAATACTTAATCGAAATCATAATCAAAATTGTTAATATATTGGAAATAAAATAATACAAACTAAATGCACTAGCATAATTATTAAAGAAAAATAGCATCATAACAGGCATTAAATACATTATGTACTTCATGTTTGGCATACCTGGCTGAGATGTTTGCATTTGAGCGCCAGAGGACATCTTAGTATAGAAAAATATAGCAATCGAAGCTAAAATAGGAAGAAGGCTAATATGATCTCCGTAAAAAGGAATACTAAAAGGAAGTTCTGCGATTGTATCATAAGACGAAAGATCTTCTGCCCATAAAAACGATTTCCCTCTTAATTGATATGCTATTGGGAAAAAACAAAATAAAGCATAAAAAACAGGCAACTGAAGTAAAGCAGGAATACAACCTAATAAAGGATTAGCACCAGCTTTATTGTATAACTTCATAGTTTCTTGTTGTCTCTTTACTGCATCGTTTTTAAACTTTTCGTTTAGTTCAGTAATCTCTGGCTTAATAACTTTCATTCTAGCCTGAGAAACATATGTTTTGTAGGTAACTGGAGACATTACTAAACGAGTAGCTATAGTCATTAAAATAACAGCCAATCCTGCAGAAAAATATTTACTTAAAAAACCAAAAAATGGAAAATAAATAAATCTATTAATCATACCAAAAATTCCCCATCCAAAATAAATAGAATCATAAATCTTATTTTCATATTGATTTAAAATATCATAATCATTAGGGCCAAAATACCATTTCATTTGCTTATTAATTTCCGAACCTGAAAGACTTAAAGGTATCAACGAAGAGTAATTTTTTGTAAATAGTGACTCTTTGCTTTCATCCTCAAAAAGTTTTTTTGATTCAAACTGAACTTTATCAATAGGGGAATCGAAAACTAAAATAGAATTAAAAAAATGTTGACCATAAGAAATCCAAGAAATAGAGTCTTCACTATCATCATCGTCAGAATAAGAACTCAAATAATCTGTTTCGTCTCCATCATATTGATACATAAGCTGACTATATCTATTTTCATAATCAATGCTTTTTGCCTGTCTAAAGGCGTCTAAACTCCAGTTTAAATTAACATTTGATTCAGAACTTATTAGAGAAGACATTCCATATGACTTTACACTAAATTCAATCATATAGCCTGACTCAGGTATTTTATATTCAAAAGAGATCGATTGACCTTCCGAAACAATTAATGACATTTTAAGGATATTCTCTCTACCTTTTTTTTCTGTTTCGTAAACAAAATTATAGTCAGAAGTATTTAATTTATTACCATTTATAAGATCAAAAGTTAAGCTAATATTTTGATTATTATTCTTTACCAAAAACAGATCATCACCTTTATAATCTACAAAATCTTTTAACTGAAGCTCGGTTAACGAACCACCTTTTGTGTTAAATTTGAAAATTACATCTTCGTTTTCAATAATGATTTCTTCACTTTCTAGTTCGGAGCCAATAGCTGAACTGTTAATATTATTATTTGAGTTAATTATTTCAGTTACATCTTTTATTAGATTATTATTTTTTTCTTCAATGTTAGTTTGTGAAATTATTTCTTTTTCTTCAAGCGCATTTTGCTCTAGATTAGGTATTGTAACATTAAACCACCAAAAGACCGCAGCTATTAGAAATAAAAATCCTATAATTTGATAAATATCTAACTTATTTTCTTCCATTTTAATCTTTAATATTATTACACGTTAAACAAGCTTGGACAAATGATACAAATAATGGATGTGGAGTCTCTACAGTACTTTTATATTCAGGATGAAACTGAACTCCAATAAACCAATCATTTGATGGAAGTTCAATTATTTCAACCAATCCTGTTTTAGAATTGATTCCGCTAGTTTTTAAACCTGAGTTCTGAAAATCAGTTAAATAATCATTATTAAATTCCCATCTATGTCTATGTCTTTCGGTTATTAATTTTGATTTATATATTTCATAGCTTTTTGATCCTTCTTCTAAATCACATTCCCAAGATCCTAATCTCATTGTACCACCTTTATTGATAATATTCTTTTGGTTTTGCATGAGACTTATGACTGGATGTAAAGTTTTTTCATCCATTTCAGTAGAGTTAGAATCTTTAAGATTTAAAACGTTTCTTGAATATTCTATAACTGCCATCTGCATACCTAAACATATTCCAAAAAAAGGAATATTATTTTCTCTTACATATTTTATAGTATTGATCTTACCCTCAATACCTCTTGATCCAAATCCAGGAGCAACAATAACACCATCAAGCTTTGAAATTTCATTTTTAATTTGATCTTCATCTATAAACTCCGAGTGTATCGAATGAATAATCACTTTTGTTTCATTTACCGAACCAGCATGAACTAATGCCTCTAAAATAGATTTATACGAATCCTGTAACTCAACATATTTTCCAATCAAGCCTACATTAACTGTATTTTTTGGGAATTTTAATCTATTTACAAATTCTGTCCAACTAGACATGTTAGTTGAACTAAAATTAGAAATATCAAGTTTTCTTAAAACAACTGTATCCAATTTTTCTTGTTCCATCATTAAAGGAACATCGTATATCGTCGAAGCATCTTTAGACTGAATTACCGAGTCAACATCTACATTACAAAAAAGTGCTAATTTATTTTTAATTTCTTCTGAAATATCATGTTCAGTTCTACAAACAAGTATATCTGCGTTTATTCCACTTTCCATTAATGTTTTTACAGAATGTTGAGTAGGTTTAGTTTTAAGTTCTTTAGCAGCAGATAAATACGGAACTAATGTTAAGTGAATAACAAGGCTATTTGTAGCACCTAGTTCCCATCTTAATTGTCTAACCGATTCTATATAGGGTAAAGATTCGATATCACCAACTGTCCCGCCTATTTCTGTAATTATAACATCAAACTCGTTAGTATCTCCAAGTAACTTTATTCTTCGTTTTATTTCGTTTGTAATATGTGGAATAACCTGAACAGTTTTACCCAAAAAATCACCTCTTCTTTCTTTTTCAATAACTGTTTGATATATTTTTCCTGTTGTTACATTGTTTGCCTGTGATGTTTCAACATTCAAAAACCTTTCGTAATGACCTAAATCTAAGTCTGTCTCAGCTCCGTCAGATGTAACATAACATTCTCCATGTTCGTAAGGATTTAAAGTGCCAGGATCAACATTGATATATGGATCTAATTTTTGAATAGTTACACTTAAACCACGCGACTGTAACAACTTAGCAAGAGATGCAGATATAATTCCCTTTCCTAATGAAGAGGTAACCCCTCCTGTAACAAATATATATTTGGTTTTGGACATTAATATATTTTAAGCGATCAAAAATACAAAAAGAAAGTGACTCTGTTTTTAAATTTAAAAATCAATAATTTTTATTTTTCAGATTTAATTTCTAGAACTTCTAAATCATCATGTTTAACTAGGAAAACAGATTGGTTGATATAACCCTGTTCTTTATTAACGTAATCAAATCTGTTTTGAAAATAACTAGTTTCTCCTAAATCTATTGATTTAACTAACTTCCTTCTGTGAGCTGTACGTAAAATTAAATCTAGAGTGATCTCATATCCTCTTAAAGCAATTTTATTTGGAAGCTTTCCAAAATTCTCGATAAACAATGCATTTAGTTCGTTTAATTCATCTCCATAGTTTGGAATAAAATAAGAGGGATAAGTGAAGTTTAAATTCCCTAATTGCTGGTATGAAATATTTTCATTTTCGTAAGTTTCAGATCTGTAGGTAGAAAGAAGATTAATATTCCTCTCTTTTGAGATTTGAGAATTTAACAAAGAAGAAACACTAGTTATCACATTTAAATTTTGGGATTCTAAAAAAACTAAATTATTTTTTTTCTCAACTAGAAGTGAATCTGTAATTTCTGGATCAACTAGTCCCATTGTTAAATCAGTATCAATAAGTTCAGCGTATGGAAAACGCTTTAAAAGTTTTTCTTTAACTAATTCCGTAGATCTATCATATATTATCATTACACAAGGGTCTGGATCTTTAATAATTAAACTATCTACATGAGTAAACATCATCTCTCTTTGAGATTGTATGCTAGGAACAGACTGAAACACATTTTTATTTATTTGAATTTTTTTTGAGGTTAACGGAGAAACAATAGGAACTTTTGAATCTTTAAGATTTAAAGAAAGTCTATTTAGATTTCTAGGAATAAATGGACCTAAAATAAAATCATAACTATTAATATTTTTATTATCTGATAATTTATCTATTTCATCAAAACTATTCTTATTATCATATACATCAATATGGATTTTAATTCCAAGCTTTTTAGCTTCCTCGACAGCAGAAAGTGTTCCACTGTAAAAATCCAAGGACAAAGTCGAAAGATTCAACTTTTCTAAATACTTCTTAGTGTTTTCAATAGAATCGATTTCAATTTTATTTAAATTAAAAGGAGCTATAAAACCAAACTTAATTGACTTTTTTTTAGGGACACTGTCAAATAAATTTTGGTTTGTTCTTGTTGATACTAAAACTTTCTCTACAATTTCTTTAATAGATTCCTCTAAAACAACAGTAGTTATAAATGGTATTTTTAATACCATTTTTTTTGATATTTTATCACCTTTTATATAGGGATTATATTGTTTAATTAGATTTATTGGGACATTGTATAAATTGGAAATAGTATATAAAGTTTGTTTTCTCTTAACCTTATGTTCTATAAATTCAATAACTGAACTAGATTCCAAATTTTGATTTTCATCCTGAGAAAACCCGATTAAGGAACACATAGAAAAAAGAAGAAAAAACCTAAAAACTCTCATTATTCCCATTCAATTGTTGCAGGAGGCTTAGAGCTAATATCATACACAACTCGATTTACACCTTTTACATTATTAATAATCTTATTAGAAACCTCTTGTAAAAATTCATAGGGAAGATTAACCCAATCAGCTGTCATACCATCTGTAGACTCGACAGCTCTTAAAGCAACACATTGCTCGTAAGTCCTTTCATCTCCCATAACACCCACACTTTTAACAGGTAATAGTATAGCACCAGCTTGCCACACTTTGTCATAAAGATTACTATCTAAAAGACCTTTTATAAATATATTATCAACCTCTTGAAGAATCTTTACTTTTTCGATTGTAATATCTCCTAATATTCTAATTGCTAATCCAGGTCCAGGAAAAGGATGTCTTTTCAAAAGTTTATTTTCAATTCCTAAACTTTTCCCTACTCTACGAACCTCATCTTTAAAAAGCATTTTGAGCGGTTCAACCACAGAAAGTTTCATAAAGTCAGGAAGGCCTCCAACATTATGATGTGATTTAATTGTTGCCGAAGGACCTTTAACAGAAATTGATTCAATTACGTCAGGATAAATAGTACCCTGAGCTAACCATTTAGCTCCATCAACCAACTTTGACTCTTCATCAAAAATATCAATAAAAGCTTTGCCAATAATTTTTCTCTTTTTTTCGGGGTCACTAATTCCAGATAGCTTATTAATAAAATACTTTGAAGCATCGACACCTTTAACGTTTAAACCCATACCTTTGTACTGGTCTAAAACATCGCTAAACTCATTTTTTCTAAGCAATCCATTATTAACAAAAATACAATGAAGATTTTCTTTGATAGCTTTATGAATTAAAACAGCTGCAACAGTTGAATCAACACCTCCCGAAAGACCAAGAATTACTTTATCATCTCCAACTATTTCTTTAATCTCAGAAATAGTTTTTTCTGAGAAAACATCTGGTGTCCAATCTGGATTTATTTTAGCTATATTAATTAAAAAATTTTCTAAAATACGCTTACCATCTTTTGAATGATAAACTTCAGGATGAAATTGAATAGCATAAACATCCTCGTCTTCAATTGAGTACGCAGCATTTTTAACATCTTGAGTACTTGCAATACATTTAGAGTTCATGGGAAGGTTTTCGATTGTATCACTATGACTCATCCAAACTTGAGATCCAACCTCAACTTTATTAAATAATTTATTATTTAAATCTATACTAGTTAGTTTAGCCCTACCATATTCACGTTTATTTGATGGGATAACTTTACCACCAAAAAAATGAGCAATATATTGAGCACCATAACAAACACCCAAAAGCGGTTTTTTACCTTTAATATTTGACAGATCAATGTGTAAGGCATCATCAGATCTTACAGAAAATGGTGATCCAGAGAGAATTATAGCTTTGAAAGAGTCAAAATCGACATCTAAATTATTATAAGGATGTATTTCACAGTAAACAAATAACTCTCTAACTCTTCTAGCTATTAATTGAGTGTATTGTGATCCAAAATCAATTATAAGTACTTTATCTTCCATATTCAAAAATACTATTAAAACATAAAAAAATTCAATAGAAATTGATTAAAATTCCAGAATTAAAAATTCTTTTTTAAATGGATCTATGTTTTTTATTAAAACGTTTACAAAATCAAATTCATTTCGATTAAAAAAAGTAGAAAAATTAACTTGTCTTTCTTGAAAAGAGTCATTTGGAAATAATTCATTTTTTAAAGTAATCAACCTTGACAACTTATCTAAATGAACCCTCTTTTCAGCTCTAATTAGTCGTTTTTCAAGATTTTTAATTCCTTTAACCTGTTTCATTTCTTGAGCTTTTACTGCTCCTAAAAAGGATTTATCTGTGAGCTTAGTCAGCTCATAGAAATGTGAAAAATTTTCTTTTATTATATTTTTTTGAATGGTTAAATCAATCGTTATTTTAGAGTTTTTTCGTAAATAAAGTTGTTTTAAATTAACTGGGTTTTCAAATAAATCAACAATAGACATTTTAAGTTTTTTACACTTTTCTACTTGTTTTTTTGAAACAAATAAAACAGATGATCTAACTGACAAAATAGGAAATGTTATTTTTTTAAAATTAAAATATTCTTTTAGCTGAAACCAATAGGCTATTTCACTTCCGCCACCAACATATGCTAAATTTGGCAAGATAAATTCTTGATAAACTGGTCTTAATAATGCATTAGGTGAAAATCTTTCAGGATGATTATTAACCTCACTTATAATCTCACTTTTAGTAAATGAAATGTTAGTATCTAAAACGCTAAAAACATCTCCTCTTTTTTCTATCCTAGCTCGTAAATTATCTTTAATATAAAATAAATTAATTTCTCTAGAGTTTACTTGAGGATTGTAAGAGTTTTCAAAAACTGTATTTAATTCATTATTAGTATTTAAAACATTCTTGTTTAAAGTATTATTTAATAATTCATCAATAATGATTTCAGAAAAAAGTTTTTTCAAATGCTTATTATCTGGCTCTAAAATTAATAACCCATGTTTTCCAAACAAGCTATGAACAAGATTTAAAGTAGCTAAAGATAAATTTTTATGTTTCAAATAAGATGTTTCAAAAAGAGTAATTAATTCTTTATGATCTGTAAAATCTAAATGATTTTTCATTTCACTTAAAACATTTTCTAAACCTTTAGTCTTCAATCTTCCTACAGGACCACCATGACTAATGTCCCAACTAAATTTTTTCTTATCATAATTAAAATAATTAATTTCATCAAAATCATGATCTTCAGAAGCCATCCAAAAGACTGGTATAAAATTATATTTTGGATATTTCTTTTTTAATTTTTTACAAATAATAATTGTATCAATAATTTTATAAAAAAAATATAATGGCCCCGTAAATAAATTTAATTGATGGCCGGTTGTAACTGTAAAGGAGTTTTTTAATTTTAAGTCAGCTATAAGTTTAATTTGCAGAGACTTATCTGAAATTGACTCGTATTGTTTCTCAAGCTGATTACTTAATACTGTTCTAAAATTATCGTTGTAATGATTAATCTTTTCATTTAATTGATTTTTATAATTTTCTATTTTATTAAATCTATTATAAAAAGAGTTTAATTTTTTCTCATCATTTATATAGTCAAAAGTGATATTAGGCAAATGATTTGATATGTTAGAATCTATATAAGACAAACCTTTTTTAATAAATATACACTATATGATTAAGATAAAGGTGATCCATATAAATCAAATTCCGTAGAACTTGTAATTTTTAAATTAGTAAAATCTCCAATTTTTAAATAATATTCACTTGCGTCGACTAACACTTCATTATCAACGTCCGGTGAATCGTGTTCAGTTCTTCCTACATAAAAAGCCCCTTCTTTTCTGTCAATAACACATTTATATGTTTTGCCAATTTTATTTTGATTTATTTCAAATGATATTTGAGATTGAATATCCATGATTTCATTCATCCTATTAATCTTAATATCTTCAGGAACATCATCAACCAGATTGTAAGCATGTGTGTTTTCTTCATGACTATAAGTAAAACAACCTAATCTATCAAATCTAGTTTCAGAAACCCATTGCTTTAGCTCATCAAATTCCTGTTCTGTTTCACCAGGGTAGCCTACAATTAAAGTTGTCCTAATCGCAATAAGAGGGTTTGTCAATCTAATTTGGTTAATTAAATCAACTATATTTTCTTTTTTTGAACCTCTTCTCATTGATTTCAAAATTTTTGTAGAAATATGTTGTAAAGGAATATCAATATAATTACAAACTTTTGGTTCGTTTTTAATTACTTCCAACACATCAACTGGGAAACCATTTGGAAAAGCATAATGAAGTCTAATCCATTCAATACCATTTACCTTGACTAATTCTTTAAGTAAAGAAGATAATTCTCTTTTTTTATAAAGATCTAACCCATAATATGTTAAATCTTGAGCAATTAAAATTAATTCTTTTACACCATTTGCAGCTAATTTGGATGCTTCAGTTACTATGTCTTCAATTGATTTTGATTTATGCTTTCCTCTCATTAGTGGAATTGCACAAAATGAACAAGGCCTATCACAACCTTCTGATATTTTTAAGTATGCATAATTTTTTGGAGTTGTCGTTAACCTTTCACCAACTAATTCATGCTTATAATCAGCTTTTAAAGCTTTTAATAATTTTGGTAAGTCAGTTGTGCCAAAGTATTGATCAACATTAGGGATTTCTTTTTTCAAATCTGGCATATATCTTTCACTCAAACATCCTGTAACAAATAACTTATCAATTATACCATTTTGTTTTTTTGAGGAGTAATCTAAAATCGTATCGATAGATTCTTGTTTTGCATTATCAATAAAACCACATGTATTTATCACAACTATATTACCGTCCTCTTCGTGTACTACATCTTTATTATTTGCTTTAAGCTGACCCATTAAAACTTCAGAATCATATATGTTTTTTGAGCAACCTAGAGTCACAACATTAATTCTATTTTTTTTTGAATATTTTGTTCTCAATATTTAATATTTATGATTTTTTAAAAAAAGAGTCTACAAATTCTTTTTTATCAAAAATTTGTAAATCCTCAATACCCTCTCCAATACCAATAAATTTAATAGGAATATTGAATTGGTCAGATATTCCCAAAACTACCCCGCCTTTTGCTGTACCATCTAATTTAGTAACTGCCAAGGAAGTGATTTCAGTAACATTAGTAAATTGTTTTGCCTGTTCAAAAGCATTTTGACCAGTAGATCCATCAATAACCAATAAAACTTCGTGAGGAGCATTTATATTTTTCTTCTGAAGCACTCTCTTTATTTTAGAAAGTTCATTCATCAGGTTAGTTTTATTATGTAATCTTCCAGCTGTATCAATTAATACAACGTCAATATTTTTATTTATTGCTGATTCTAATGTGTCGAACGCCACAGAAGCAGGATCACTTCCCATCTCTTGCTTTACCAGCTCAACTCCAACTCTATCAGACCAAACTTGTAACTGATCAATAGCGGCTGCTCTAAAAGTATCAGCAGCTCCTACCATAACTTTTAATCCTATTGACTTATAATAATTAGCCATTTTACCAATAGATGTAGTTTTACCCACACCATTGACTCCTACAACTAAAATAACATGAGGCTTTTCCTTGCTTAAGGAGAGAAAATTATCATTTTCAGAATCACAAATAATTTTTATGATTTCTTCTTTGAGAATTAAATCTAGTTCAGAGGAGTTTAGAAATTTATCTTTTGCAACTCTATTTTCTATTTTATCAATTATTTTCAATGTTGTTTTTACACCCACATCAGAGCTTATAAGAATTTCCTCTAAATCATCTAAAACTTGATCATCAACTTTACTCTTTCCTATAACTGCTTTTGAAATTTTATTAAAAAAAGATTCATTACTTTTTTTTAAACCTAAGTCTAAAGACTCTTTTTTTTCTTTTGTAAATAGTTTTTTAAAAAAATTCATAGACCTAAAGTTATATCAAAGATATTAAAACAAAAAAAGCCACTAATAAGTGACTTTATACTTTAACTAAAAAAATTATTACTTAGACAACCAATTATTAACTAGTTCAGGAGCCATAATTGATTCAACATATGTGTATGCGCCTGTTTTGGGGCTTTTAACCATCTTAATAGCTTTCGATAATCTTTTTGAAGAAGTTTGAAGTGATGCTACAGTTTTTTTTGCCATTTTCTAATTATTTAATTTCTTTGTGTATTGTATTTTTTTTCAAAATAGGATTGAATTTCTTAATTTCTAACCTATCTGGTGTGTTTTTCTTGTTTTTTGTAGTAACATATCTTGATGTACCTGGAAGACCAGAATTTTTGTGTTCGGTACATTCTAAAATTACTTGTACTCTATTTCCTTTCTTAGCCATGATAATATAATTAAGCTCTATTAATTTTTGATTCTTTTAAAACAGCAGAAATACCTTTTTTGTTTATAGTTTTTAAAACAGATGTAGAAACTTTTAATGTAATCCACTTTCCTTCTTCAGGAATAAAAAATCTCTTTTTTATCAAATTAGGCTCAAATCTTCTTTTGGTTTTATTCATTGCTTTAGAAACGTTGTTTCCAACCAAAACTTTTTTACCAGAAATTTCACAAACTTTAGACATAACTATGTTATTTTTTAAACAGGGTGCAAATTAACAACAATTTTCTTCTTTTGCCAAATTTTTTATCAGCACTTTAACAATTCATTAAACAAAAGTTCTAAAGCTTTGTTTACAGATTTTTTAATATTTTTTTCTCTATTATTTCCGAAATTAAATTTATATGATTTAGTTTCAAAAGGAGTGGCGATTGATATATATATTAATCCTATATCTTTTTTTGAATCTCCTTTTGTAGGACCGGCATTACCTGTCGTAGAAATAGAATAATCAGAATCTAAAAGTTTCTTAACATTATTTGCCATTTCATTTGCAACTTGTGAACTCACTACAGAAAAATCATTAATTATTCCTTCATCTAGTTTTAACAAATCTTTTTTTACATTAGTATCATAAGCTACAACTGAACCTTTAAAATATTCAGAGGCACCCGGAACAGATGAAATTCTCGAAGATATTAATCCTCCAGTAAAACTTTCAGCTGTAGATAATGTTTTATTAGACTTAACTAAAATTTTTCCTATCTCTAATTCTATAGAATTTACTGACTCAAAGCCTATTATAATTTTGCCTAAAATATTATAAAGCTCAGAAATATAAAGATCCAATTGATCCTCTAATTTCTTTTTATCATTTCCCTTACATGAAATTCTCAATCTAACTCTTCCAAGATTTGGCAAATAGGCTAACTTAAAATTTTTGGCTAATTTTTGTTCAAAATCCTTTAATTGATTTGCAATTGTACTTTCTCCTACACCATATGTCATTAAGGTTTTTTTAAGAATTACAGGACATTCAAATTTTTTACTTAACAAAGGTAATACAGAGGATGTGATCATAGATTTCATTTCATAAGGAACTCCAGGTAAAGAAATAAATAAAGTATTACCCTTAATCATGGCCATACCAGCTGCAGTTCCAAATTTATTTTCTATAAGTTTTGCTTTAGAAGGAACTAAAGCTTGAGCTCTATTTAAGTTATTAATGGGATTATTAACAAATTTTTTAAATAAATTTTCTATGTGAATAAGTAAATTTTCATTGTGAACTAACTTATCATTAAAAAATTCACAGAAGACTTCTTTTGTAATATCATCATTAGTCGGTCCTAGTCCGCCAGTTGTAATTACAATATCAAATTTATTTAATGAATTATCTAATGCATTAAATATTGAACTCTTTTCGTCACTAATTGAAAGAATTTCATTTACCTCAATTCCTATATTAATCAATTGTTTTGAAATAAATGTAGAGTTTGTATCTACTATTTGCCCAATTAATATTTCATCTCCAATAGTAATAATTTTAGCACTAATCATTATTTGATATTTATATTGAAAACATTTTTATCTTCAATAAAACCTTCAAATAAATCATTTTCAAAAACTCTATTTACACCAGACGGAGTGCCAGTAAAAATCACATCACCTATTTTTAAAGTAAAAAATCTGGATATTTCTGAAACGAGCTCGTCAAAACTCCAAAGCATCTTAGATGTATTACCTAACTGAGCATTATCACCGTTTTTCTTTAACGAAAAATTTAAATTATTAATATCGTTAAACTCATTTTTGTCAATCCACTCTCCTATTAAAGCCGAACCATCAAATGCTTTAGATTTTTCCCAGGGTAATCCTTTTATTTTAAGTTCATTTTGAATATCTCTTGCTGTAAAGTCAATTCCCAAACTTATTTTGTTATAATATTTATGTGCAAACTTTTTATCAATTGATTTTCCAAGCTTACATATTTTTAATATTACCTCTGCTTCGTAATGAACATCTTTTGAATAATCAGGTATAAAAAAGGGTTGATTTTTTAAAATAACAGAACTATCTGGTTTTATAAATATTACAGGTGAAATAGGTCTTTCATTATTAAGCTCCTCAATATGTTTGCGATAATTTCTACCAATACAAATTATTTTCATATTATAATTTATTGTTAAGCTTACTTAGCCTTAACTTGGTTAATATTTTTTTGGTATACATCGGGAAATCTGCATTTAACAACCAACCAAAATAACCTGGTTCATTTTCAATTATAAAATCTACAGATTTACCTTTATGCTTTCCAAAAGAAAAGCAAGGGATATTATTTTGATCGTATATAATAAAACCTGCCAAGTCAACTGATTTATTTCTACTTGAAAAACTTGATAAAAAATCAACATTATTTTCAAGATTATTATAAAGTTTAATTTGTGCTTCTAAAACCTCGTAGGTAGCCTGAGTATCAGCTTTAGATGAGTGAGCATCTATTAATTCTTTTTCACAATAAAACTTATAAGCTGCGCCTAAAGTTCTTTTTTCCATTTTATGAAAAATGTTCTGAACATCAATACATTTAACATTTTCTAAACTAAAATCTATATCAAATCTTAAAAATTCTTCAGCTAATAATGGAATATCAAACTTATTAGAGTTAAAGCCTGCTAAATCACAATTTTGAATCATTTCCTTAACCTGAAGACCAATAATTTTAAAAGTTGGTTCATTAACTACCATTTCATTAGTGATTCCATGTATGTTAGAAACTTCTTTGGAAATATTAACTTCAGGATTAACTAACCATGTTCTTGACTCCTTGTTTCCGTTTTGAAAAATTTTTAAAACAGAAACTTCTACTATCCTGTCTTTTGAAATATTAATTCCAGTTGTTTCTAAATCAAAAAAACAAATAGGCTTAGATAGGTTTAAATTCATATATTAAAAATTAAATTGAAATTTTACTATCCCATCCTTCAATAAGTTCTTTTATTCTTTTAATAAACAATCCTCCCTTAGCACCATTTACTATTCTATGATCAAAGCTGTGGGATAAAATAATTTTATATCTAATTCCTATAAAATCTCCTTTTTCTGTTTCAATTACTGATGGTTTTTTATTAATTGCTCCAAAGGCTAAAATACCAACTTGAGGTTGATTAATAATTGGTGTACCCATTAATGTGTCAAAAACTCCAACATTACTTATAGTGTAAGTTCCATCTTTAACCTCATCAGGTTCTAAATTTCCATTTCTAGAACGTTTAGCCAAATCATTAACTTTTTTGACTAAACCTAAAAGGCTAAACTGATCAGCATTTTTAATAACAGGAACGATTAAATTTCCATCACTTAGAGCAGTAGCCATACCAACATTAATTGATTTCTTCTTTATAATATTATAATCATCAAGACTTATATTGAGCATTGGAAATTCTCTTAAAACTTGAGCTACGATTTGAATAAAAATTGGAGTAAAGGTTATTTTTTCGTTTTCTCTTTCAAAAAAAATATGTTTATTTTTTTCTCTCCAATTCCATAAATTAGTTATATCAGCCTCAATAAAAGCTTGGACATGAGCAGATTTTTCTTTACTGGAAATCATATGGTCAGAAATAAGTTTTTCCATTCTACTCATTTCTATAATTTCATCTGATAACTCATTACTGTAAGTATTCTGAGATATTTTTGTTGAGTTATTAGAATTTGAAATATAAGTTAAAAGATCATTTTTGGTAACTCTACCATTTTTTCCAGAGCCAATTATATTTTCTAATTCATTTAATGAAACACCTTCTTGTTTTGAGATATTTTTAACAAGAGGAGAATAAATCCTAGATGATTCGTTAGAAATATTTTTATCAATTAACTCATCTCCTTTCTCAATAAAATCTATTGGTTCAGAATTACTCTTTTTTATAGTTTTTAACTTTTCAATAGATTTTCTTTTTTCAGGAATCTCTATTTTTTTAATAGTAGACACATCTAAATCAGTTTCTATTATAGCAATTGGATCTCCAACTTTTACAATATCATTAACATCACATAATTTTTTAAATAAGATTCCTGAAAATTCACTAGGAACTTCTGAATCTACCTTGTCAGTAGCAATTTCAACTATAAGATCATCTTCGTCAATTTTATCACCTTCATTTTTAAGCCACCCTGTGATAGTAGCTTCATCAACACTTTCTCCCATCCGAGGCAAAACGATCTCTATCTTGTTAGACATAAATGTTAATTATATTAATACAAAAATATCAAATTATAATTTGATAAATTAATTCTTTACTAAAATGTTTAAAACATTAGATTTTTATTGAATTCTCAAAAGGAATTCTTTTAATAATACTTCTTCCAAGTGTAACTTCGTCTGTATATTCAAGCTCATTACCAACAGAAACTCCTCTTGCTATAGTTGTTATTTTTAAATCTAAATCTTGAATTTGTTTAAAAATATAGAAGTTAGTAGTATCACCTTCCATTGTTGCACTCAGTGCAAAAATGAGTTCTGATATCTTTTCAGATTTTATTTTTTCAATTAATGATGATATATTTAACTGGTTGGGTCCAATTCCTTCAATTGGCGATATTTTTCCTCCTAAAACATGATAAACTCCGTTAAACTGGCCTGTACTTTCGATTGCCATTACATCTCTAATATCTTCTACTACACAGATAATCGATTTATTTCTTTTTGTATTAGAACAAATTTCACATAATTCTAAATCAGAAATATTATGACAATTTTTACATAAAATAATTCCTTCAACTAAGTCTATTAATGATTTAGATAATTGAACAGTCTGTGAATTTGGTTGATTTAATAAAAACAAAACAAGCCTTAAAGCAGTTCTTTTACCAATTCCAGGCAATCTAGACATTTCATTAACTGCATTTTCAAGTAATTTTGAAGAAAAATTCATTGTGTAAATATACTACTACATTTTATAAGAACCATAAATTAGTATATTTGAAGAATAACATTTAGGATGCAATCATCAATTATTATTTTAGTTATAATACTCTATTTTTTTGGACTTTTTATTGTCTCAAGCTTAACAACTGGAAACAACGATAATTCAACTTTTTTTTCGGCAAATAAAGAGTCTCCTTGGTACTTAGTAGCATTTGGAATGGTTGGGGCCTCATTGTCTGGGATAACCTTCATTTCAGTTCCAGGCGATGTTGGGACAACTCAATTTACATATTTTCAAGTCGTTCTAGGGTATCTTTTCGGATATTTTGTAGTAGCACTTTTATTATTACCAATATATTACAAACTAAACCTGACTTCAATATATGAATATTTAAAAATTAGATTTGGGAAAGTCAGTCATAAAACTGGCGCTTTTTTCTTTTTTATTTCAAGAATAACTGGAGCCTGCTTTAGATTATATTTAGTAGCAATAGTATTACAACAATTTGTCTTCAATGAATTAAATATTCCATTTGAATTTACAGTTGTAATTTCAGTTTTACTAATATGGATTTATACATTTAGGGGTGGGATTAAAACTATTGTTTGGACTGACACGCTTCAAACTACTTTTATGTTAATATCGGTTTTACTATCCATTTATTTAATTACTAAAAGCTTAGATTGGTCTTTAATCGATTTTATAAACTCAGACGAGTTAAAATCATATTCAAATATTTTTGTTACAGAAAGTTTTTTAGAAAAAAATCATTTTTTTAAATCTTTTATTGGTGGAATGTTCATTACAATATGTATGACTGGTCTTGATCAAGATATGATGCAAAAAAATTTAACATGTAAATCACTAAAAGAAGCTCAAAAAAATATGATAATATTTAGTATAGTTTTAGTTATTGTTACATTTTTATTTCTACTTCTTGGAGCTTTATTATTTATTTATTCTTCAAAATTTAATATTGGAATACCAGAACTTAATGGAAGTGTAAACAGTGATTTATTGTTTCCTGAAATTGCTTTGAATAGTGGTTTAGGAAACTTGATTGGAATAACTTTTTTACTTGGTTTAATTGCTGCAGCATATAGTAGTGCTGATAGTGCTTTAACCTCCCTAACAACTTCATATTGTGTTGATTTTGCTGACTTAAAAGATAAAAGCATTGAATATCAAATTAAAATAAGAAAAAGGACACATATAATTATGAGCCTAGTTCTAATTGTAGTGATTATTATTTTTAAAAATTATTTAACTACAAGCGTTATAGACGGTCTATTAATTTTGGCAGGTTATACCTACGGACCTTTGCTTGGATTATTTGCATTTGGTATTTTTACAAATTATAAAATTCATGATAAATACGTTTGGATCGTTACATCATTATCTGTTTTCATTATGATTTTTATAGGAAATTTAGATCCTCAGTATTTGGGTGGATATAAAATAGGATATGAATTACTTCCAATAAATGGATTACTAACTTTTATTGGTCTAATATTGATTCGTAGAAAGTAATACTAAAGTACAAGCTTCAATATAATCGATAGATTCATTTTTTAATAGTAAATAAAACTCTTCGTTTTCAGTTCCGGGGTTAAAAATCACTCTTTTAGGATTTAAAGAGATGACATAATCATAATAATCTCTTTGCCTTACACAATTTAAATATAATGTGATGGTATGAATATTATTAAAACTAATAAAATCTTTTTCTATTAAAACTTTATCAATAGTTCCAGTTTTTGAACCAATAGCCTTGACATTAACATTGTTTAAAAGCAGTCTTTTTACTGCCATATTTGAATAGCGATCAGGATTTAAAGAAGCACCTAGTACTAAAGTTTTTTTTACCATCTTATAATAACAGATCCCCAAGTGAATCCTGCTCCAAAAGCAGCAAGAATTACCAAGTCGTTATCTTTAATTTTACCTAGTTCCCAAGCCTCTGTAAGAGCTATTATAACAGATGCAGCTGTAGTATTGCCATACTTCATGATATTATTGTACACTTTATTATCAGGTAATTGAAATTTCCTTTGTATAAATTGTGATATACGTAAATTTGCCTGATGAGGGATTAGAATATCAATATTTTCACTCTTTAAATTATTTGCTTTTAAACCATCTACTATAGCTTCAGAAAAACGAGTCACTGCGTTTTTAAAAACAAATTTTCCATTCATGTATGGATAATACGATTGATCATCTGGATCATTTTCTTTTAATATTTGAGGAACCCATCTTCCAGTATGAGGGCCATCCATCATTAACTCTCTAGCATGTTTACCCTCAGAATAAAGATGAGAAGATAATATTCCTTTTCCACTTTCTTCACTTCTAGATAAAACTGCAGCTCCTGCCCCATCTCCAAAAATAACTGTAACTCCTCGACCTCTTGTTGATTTGTCTAATCCGCCAGAATGATTTTCAGATCCAATTACTAAAATATTCTTATACATGCCCGTTTTTATGAACTGATCAGCAACAGAAATTGCATAGATAAAACCAGAACATTGATTACGAACATCTAAAGCACCAATTGTTGGCATATCTAACATTTCTTGAACACGAACTCCTCCACCAGGAAAATACATGTCAGGACTAAGAGTAGCAAAGACGATGAAATCAATATCATTTTTTTTTAAACCAGATCTCTCAATTGCTATTTTTGAAGCTTTTACAGCCATAGTGGATGTAGTATCATCCGTTTTAGGATCTATCCATCTTCGTTCCTTAATACCTGTTCTTTCTTGAATCCATTCATCTGTAGTATCAATTATTTTTGATAAATCATTATTAGTTATAATATTGTCAGGAACATAATAACCAAGACCGCTAATTTTTGAATTATACATGATTAAGGATTAAGATTTTAAATTAAATATAGAGAATTGTAGCTATTAAAACACAAATTAATGTCAATTTGTCATTCAAGATTGTTTGGTATATCATTTGATCTTATAATCATAAATTATAATTATGTCTAAAGGTAAAATTAACGTATCAGTTGAAAACATTTTTCCACTTATAAAAAAGTTCTTATACAGTGATCACGAAATATTTTTAAGAGAATTAATTTCTAATGCGACAGATGCAACTTTAAAATTAAAACATCTGAGTAGTATTGGGGAAAACAAAATAGATATTGGAAATCCATTTATTGAAATTAAAATTGATAAAAAAGGAAAGAAATTACATATTATTGATCAAGGTCTTGGAATGTCATCTGAGGAAGTTAAAAAATATATCAATCAAGTTGCTTTTTCTGGAGCTGAAGAATTTTTAGATAAATACAAAGATAGCGCAAAAGACAGCGGAATAATTGGTCATTTTGGTTTAGGTTTTTATTCAGCTTTTATGGTTGCAGAAAAGGTTGAGATAATCACTAAATCTTATCAAGACAAACCTGCTGCTCATTGGATTTGTGATGGTTCACCTGAGTATACACTTAAAAAGAGTGATAAAAAAGAAAGAGGGTCTGAAATAATTTTACATATAGACAAAGATTCAAAAGAGTTTTTAGAAGAAAGTAGAATCAAAACACTCTTAACAAAATATAATAAATTCATGCCTGTACCAATTAAATTTGGCTCTAAAGAAATTACAAAAAAGGTTGGAGAGGGAGATGATCAAAAAGAAGTAAAAGAAGTTGTAGATGATATTATCAATAACCCTAATCCAGCTTGGACTAAAACACCTTCAGACTTAGATGATCAATCTTATAAAGATTTTTACAGAGAATTATATCCAATGCAGTTTGAAGAACCATTATTCAACATTCATTTAAATGTAGATTATCCTTTTAATCTTACGGGAATTTTATATTTTCCTAAAATTTCGAACGACATAAACATGCAAAAAGATAAAATTCAACTTTATCAAAATCAAGTTTTTGTCACTGATAATGTTGAAGGAATCGTACCTGAATTTTTAACTTTACTTAGGGGAGTTATAGATTCTCCAGACATACCACTTAACGTGTCTAGAAGTTACCTTCAAGCTGATGGTGCAGTTAAAAAAATCAGTAATTATATCACTAGAAAAGTTGCTGATAAATTAAGTTCATTGTATAAAAAAGACAGAAAAGGATTTGAAGAAAAATGGAACGACATAAAGGTTGTAATTGAATACGGAATGTTAAGTGAAGATAAGTTTTTTGAAAAAGCACAAAAATTTGCTTTATATCCAACTGTAAATAATGATTATTTTACTTTTGATGAATTAAAAGATAAAATATCTAAAACACAAACTGACAAAGACGGTAACCTTGTAATTCTATACACTTCAAACGTTAATGAGCAACATTCATATGTTGAGTCAGCTAAAGCTAAAGGTTACGAAGTCCTTTTATTAGATTCTCCGATAATTAGTCATTTAATT
>Ga0233426_10000845_pt1 | contig 30345 bp, 26 predicted proteins | sample SI_118_April2016_6_FD_179875 | JGI IMG/M metagenome (GOLD analysis project Ga0233426, IMG submission 179875) | Seawater microbial communities from Saanich Inlet, British Columbia, Canada - SI_118_April2016_10_MG | ecosystem: Environmental > Aquatic > Marine > Inlet | place: Canada: British... | reverse complement strand
ATTTTAATGGTTGGGAAGCGGCCTTTATTACCTCAAACCCAATGTTAGCAAAGGCGACTGGTTTACGTTCTAGCAAGCAATACACTATTTTTAATGGGGCAATTGAGTGTAAAATGTATTGTGTTTCCCTAGAGGAAAATAAACTTAGGGACTTTTCTAAATCACCACACTCTGAACAAGCAACCATGCTAGCCAATAGGTTGAAAAAAAATTGGACTCACCTTAAAAAATGGGCTCAACGTAATCACATAACCTGCTTTAGAATATATGATGCAGATTTACCAGAGTATGCCTATGCAATAGATTGGTATAATGGGTATGTGGTTTTACAAGAGTATAAAGCCCCTGCAAATATCCCTGCGCATAAAACGCAAAAACGAACACTTGATGTGATGCAAGTGGTGCCGGAAGTGTTAGGCGTTGCACCTGATCATTTGGTCGTTAAAGAAAGAAGTCCACAAAAAGGAAAGCATCAGTATCAAAAATTGAATAAAACACAACATGCAATGACTGTAAAGGAAGGCAAGGCTACATTTAAAGTAAACCTCTATGATTATCTTGATACAGGGTTGTTTTTAGACCATCGCCCCTTAAGATTAATTTTTGCGGAGCTAAAAAAAGGATTACGGTTTTTAAACTGTTTTTGTTACACGGGAACGGCAAGTGTACACGCTGCATTGGCAGGGGCAATTACAACAAATGTTGATATGTCTAATACTTACTTAGATTGGGCAAAAGAGAACTTTAAGTTAAATCATCTGGACGTATCTCGCCATCAGTTTGTTCAGTTTGATTGTATTGAGTGGCTTAAAAAAACCCAAGACAAATATGATGTGATCTTTTTAGATCCTCCAAGCTTTTCAAACTCTAAAAGAATGAGTTCGACGCTAGATATTCAGCGAGACCACGTAGATTTAATATTGTCTGCAATGCATCTTTTATCTTCAGGTGGCAAACTCTATTTTTCAACCAACTTAAAAAGATTTAAGTTAGCAGAATTACTCTTTGAAAAATTTAATATAGATGATATTACCGAACAAACTATTGATGAAGATTTTAAACGAAGCTCAGGTATTCATAAGTGCTACCTAATAAAGCCTTTATAAGCGACGATTCCTTTGTTGAACCATTGTTGTTAAGTAAATTATGTCTTGCACACTTTTAACACGCTTGCTCATATACTGATCTGTTTTTTTGATTCAGAAGAATTTTCATGTTAAATCTAATATATATCAGCGACTTTTTAAACTGCAGGTTTTACGAATTTTAAAATGTCACAGGTACATAACACAAATAAAAATGTTAAATTTTTACTGTAATACAAATAACTTAACAAAAAAGCCCACAAAGTTATCCACAGGGTTGTTTATGAATAAAAAAACCAAAAGATCATAAAACCCTTAATATTCAGTGGGTTACGTTTTATTGCTTCTAAAAGAGACAATTTTACATAAAGTTATTCACAGTTTGTTTCTAATTATGAAGGCTTTGTGCATTTTTCTGTTAAAATAGTTTTGCTATTAGGCTCTAAAATACAATACGATAACCTTTAACATCTTTTTGAAATCAAAACACTTATGAATAATGTAATAGAACGCAAGCAATTAACTGAGTTTACCGAGAAAGCTTATCTTGACTACTCTATGTATGTCATCTTAGATAGGGCTTTGCCACATATTGCAGATGGATTTAAGCCTGTTCAACGTAGAATTGTGTATGCAATGAGTGAACTTGGGTTAAAAGCAACTGCAAAATATAAGAAGTCCGCGCGAACGGTGGGGGATGTGTTAGGTAAATTTCACCCGCATGGTGACTCTGCATGTTACGAAGCAATGGTGTTGATGGCGCAACCTTTTTCTTATCGCTACCCTTTCGTTGATGGTCAAGGAAACTGGGGGTCAGCAGATGATCCTAAATCCTTCGCCGCCATGCGTTATACCGAAGCTAGATTATCCAGTTATGCGGATTTATTATTATCTGAATTGCAACATGGTACAGTTGATTGGGTAGAAAACTTTGATGGCACGCTGACAGAGCCAGCATTATTGCCTGCGCGTTTGCCAAATGTGTTGTTGAATGGCGCGACTGGTATTGCAGTCGGTATGGCTTCTGATATTTTACCTCACAACTTAGTTGAGATTGCCAACGCATGTATTCATTTGCTTGATAACCCCAAAGCTGAATTAAATGAATTATTAGATATCGTAAAAGGTCCTGACTTCCCTACCAGTGCTGAAATCATTACTCCCAAAGAAGCTATAAGGGATATGTATGCAAGCGGTAATGGCTCAGTTAAAATGAGAGCAGTTTACAGTCAAGAAAAGCACAATATTGTCATCACAGCACTTCCTTACCAAGTTTCTGGGGCCAAGGTTATTGAGCAAGTGGCCCAACAAATGCAGCAGAAAAAGCTGCCTATGATAGAAGACGTTCGTGATGAATCTGATCATGAGCACCCTACACGTATTGTTTTAATCCCCCGCTCCAATCGAGTTGATATCGAAGGGGTTATGTTGCACTTATTTGCAACCACTGATCTTGAGCGAAATTATCGAGTTAATTTCAACATGATTGGCTTAGACGGGAAGCCTCGTGTCAAAAATCTTCATGAAATCCTTAATGAGTGGCTAGTCTATAGGCTAAGTACTGTTAAAAAACGTTTGCAATTTAGATTAGACAAAGTATTGGATAGACTGCATGTGTTAGAAGGCTTGCTGATAGCATACTTAAATATTGATGAAGTCATTCAAATTATTCGTGATTCAGATGAGCCCAAGCAGGCATTGATAGCGAGGTTTAATCTGAGTGAGCGTCAGGCTGAAGCCATTCTTGAAATTAAGTTAAGACAGTTAGCCAAGCTTGAAGAAATAAAGTTGAGAGCAGAGTCTGATGAACTTAATAAAGAGCGAGAGTACCTTGAGAAAATACTTGCTAGCAATCAACGCTTACGTAAACTAGTTAAAGAAGAGATAACGGAAGATAGAAATCAATTTGGAGATGAGAGACGCTCTCCAATTATAGTGCGACAAGACTCACAAGCGCTTAAAGAAGAAGATATTTTACCGAATGAGCCTATTACCGTTGTACTCTCTCAAAAAGGTTGGATAAGAGCTGCAAAAGGCCATGACATAAATGGTGAAGAACTGAGCTATAAAGCGGGTGATGCTTTTGATGCACAAACGAATGCCAGAACCAATCAACAAGTCATATTTTTTGATAGTGAAGGAAAAGTATATAACCTACCTGGTCATACCTTGCCGTCAGCAAGAGGGCAAGGTGAACCTTTGACTGGTAAATTAAACCCTGCAGATGGTCAATCGTTTTCAGGACTTGCTTGTGGTGAGCCTGAGGACTGGATTTTGATAGCCAGTGATGCGGGTTATGGATTTATAACCCAACTCAACACACTTTATGTTAAAAGCAAGAATGGAAAAGCTTGTCTTAAGTTGCCACAAAACAGTAAAGTACTAAAGCCCCAAGTATTTCAATCTTCTGAACATGCTCGTGTTGCATGTGTAACCAATGTGGGTCGACTGCTTGTATTTTCTTTAAAAGATCTTCCAACGCTATCCAGGGGTAAAGGCAATAAACTGATAAGCATTCCTTCTGCAAAAGCAGTATCTCGTGAAGAGTATGTGGTAGATGTTGCCGTTATCACCGAGAGTGATATATTAACGGTACACGCTGGCAAGCGACACTTTACACTTAAAGCAGATGATTTAAATCATTATGAAGGGGAGCGTGGACGAAGAGGTAATAAGCTTCCTCGTGGCTTACAAAACGCTACGGCTTTAGAGAGTATTGCAAAGTAGTAAGCTTATTTTTCTTCTGCTGGCTCACTGATTGAGTCAGCACCCGCATTGTTTATTTTTTGCTCTAAAGAGCCAATGAATTCTTCTAATTGCGACTGTCGTTCTACCTGCTTGGTTTGATTGGTGATGGCTTCATGGGTAATATGAAGTGAGGATAACAACAATGCTTGAAAGTCACTTAATTGGCGAAACCGTTTTTTATTTTCGAGCATCAAGTCATTTAGTTTTTTTGCAGCCAAGTCGAGGTTTTCAATTTCATTTTCAGGGCACTTAATTTCATAGGCCGTGTTTAATAATCGAATGGTATGTGATTTTGTATGGTTCATGTTAAGCTCTTGGTTAAACTACTTGCATAAGATATATGCTTTTCAGCTAAGCTAGATGTTAGCAATTTTGGCTTGAGCTAGCAAATCAGTTATCATATCAAGTTTTATGGATGTATTTTATGTCTTCTCAAAGTGTTTCATCTCGCTTACCCGAATACCAAACATTCGCTGATTCAATAGCCATGCTATCATTGCCTATTTCAGGGAGTGAACTGCATGGTATGATGTGCGGCTTTCTATGTGCAGGTGCTGTGCATAAAGGTGAAGAGTATATAAGGGCATTAATGATGCAAAATATCAATGACGCTTCAAAAGCCGCCATCCTAGCTTTGTTTGATGTTTATACTACGAGCCATCAACAAATCGAGCACCTTGATTTCGAAGGTTGAGCTGATGATTCCCGGTGACAACGAATCACTACATGAGCGGGCTAAAGCATTTCGTGAATGGTGCGAAGGCTTTTCTCAAGGGCTTAGTATGGGTGGTTTAAACTTTGATGAAGTTGAAGAGGATGAGGTTCAAGAAGCCATTCAGCATATAGAAGAGTTTGCCGAGCTTGATATAAACGGGCTTGAAGTTTGTGAAGAGGATGAGCGAGCGCTAATGGAGGTTAGTGAATATACCAGAATGGCTATCTTAAGAATATATGGTGACTTGAAGCAAACGCATCCCCAAGAAAAAGACAAGAAGAAAGCACACTAGTGCTCACTTGTTTATATGTAAGGATAAAGCATGACGTCAATTAAAGAATACAAAATCCGCCGCCAAAAGGTAGCAGAAAGGTTACAGCCAAACTCTATTGCTATTATTCCTGCTGCTCGGGAAGTGTTACGAAACGGCGATGCGCATTATCGGTTTAGGCAAGATAGTGATTTTTTTTATTTAACTGGATTTAATGAGCCAGACAGCCTTTTGGTGATTACATCAGGGCCACAAAGTGAAAGTATCTTGTTTAATCTTCCCAAGAAACCTGACGAAGAGCAGTGGACAGGGATTAGACTCGGGCAGGAAAAGGCAATAGAAGCATTGGGAGTAGATAGAGCCAGCTCTATTGATCATAGTGGTAGCGCTTTAATTGATTTAATGGCTGATAAGGACGTTATTTATTCTTTTATTGGGCGTTATAGTCACTGGGATAAAGTTATTAAGCAATCATGGGAGGCAGTAAAGGGTAAGGTAAGGCAAGGCATTAAATGCCCTAACGCGTTTAAAGATCTTAGCCCAATAGTCAGCGAACTACGCCTTTTTAAAACAGATGTTGAACTAGAGTATTTGAGAAAAGCAGCTTCAGCGTCTGTTCAAGCCCATAAGCAAGTCATGCGTATGTGCCAAAAAGCAGAAAATGAGTACGAATTAGAAGCAACGTTTGTATATGAAATACTAAAGCATGGCTGCAGAAGCGTTGCCTACGATCCGATTGTGGCTAGTGGTGATAATGCTTGTATTCTTCACTACAATACCAACAACAAAGCCCTGTCAAAGCAGGACTTGATCTTGATTGATGCGGGTGGCGAATATAATAATTATGCGGCTGATATAACCCGCACCTATCCCGTAAGTGGAGTTTATACTGGCGAGCAACGAGCTATCTATGATTTGGTGTTAGGTGCTCAAAAAACAGGGATAGAAAAAGTAGGTCCAGGAACTCTATGGAATGAAGTTCAGACCACGATGGTTCGTATGTTAACGCAGGGATTGGTGGATTTAGGTATTTTGGTTGGTGATGTTGATGGACTGATTGAGCAAGGTGCTTACAAACCCTTTTACATGCATAACTCAGGACATTGGCTAGGCCTGGATGTTCATGATTGTGGTGCTTATAAAGTAAATGATACATGGCGAGTATTTGAGCCGGGTATGGTATTAACGGTTGAGCCAGGTATATATATCAATCCTGGTCATCCTGGAGTTGATGGGCGTTGGCACGGTATTGGCGTTCGAATTGAAGATGATATTGCTGTGACACCAAAAGGTTTTGAAAATTTATCGGGGGCTTTACCCGTAGATATTGATGAGATCGAGGCACTTATTTGTGGTTAACAACGAAGTTGATGTATTGATAATTGGGGGAGGGCTAACTGGTGCAATGTTGTCTCTAGCGCTTGCCCAATCGTCGTATACAACTTTATTGGTCGACTCGAAGCCTTTAGATATAAAACAAAAAGAAGGATTTGATGCTAGAAGTTTAGCACTATCACCAGCAAGTGCACGTATTTTAAGTATGTTGGGTGTTTGGGGAAAACTAGAAGCATTTACCGCCCCCATTAAAAACATCCATGTTTCAGAGCAAAAAAGAGTTGGTGCAACAAGGCTTCAAGGTGAAACCAATCAACTCCTAGGTCATGTGGTTGAAATGCAATCGTTATTTGCTGCTATAAACCCTCTGATTAATAAAAAAAACGTGCTGGCGCCAGCTCAGGTGACACAAATTGACGAAAAAACAGGCACTGCTACAGTAACCACGTCAGAACACAAATCATTAACTATAAAAGCTGGCCTCATCGTTGCTGCAGATGGCGCTGATTCCTTTGTGCGAAAATCCTTAGGTTTGCAAGCCGATGTTAAGTCTTATAATCAATCTGCATTAGTTGCTAATATCGGTCTATCACGCACACACCATGGGATTGCTTATGAGCGGTTCACATCAAAGGGCCCTCTAGCATTATTACCGATGACTGATAACCGAGTTGCTATGGTTTGGTCTTTGGAGCCCCTTGAGGCAGAAAAAATGATGCTTATAGAGGAGAAGTTGTTTATTAATCAATTGCATGACGTTTTTGGATATCGATTGGGACGACTTAATAAAGTAGGGCACCGAGCTATTTTTCCATTACGTCAAGTTATAATGAAGCAACAAGCTGCCTGGCCAGTCATCTTTATAGGTAATGCCGCCCATACGCTTCATCCTGTCGCGGGACAAGGGTTTAACTTAGGCTTGCGGGATGTGGCTTTATTAGCACAGTATATTATAAAACACGGTATTCACCGAGACATGCTTAATCAATATCAGCAGGAGCGCAGTCACGATCAAACGGCTATCAGGTATTTTACTGATGGCTTGGTCGAGCTTTTTAATAATAAGACACCTGGACTCTCAACCGCTAGAGGTTGTGGGTTGTTACTGTTGGATCATTTAGCCCCACTAAAAAAGCTTGTTTCACGTTATGCCAGTGGGTTTGCTGGGGTAGCCCCTGACTTGGTATGTAATATACCATTAACGGAAGAGGTGGGCGGATGAGTATGACTTTTGATGTCATAGTTATTGGTGGGGGAGTCGTTGGGCTTGCTGCAGCAGTTGGTATGAAGCATCGTGGGTACTCCGTTGCTGTTCTGGATAAGAATACTATGCAGGTCAACTTGGACAAAAAGGACCCTCGTGTATATGCGGTTAACCAAGCTTCACAACATCTTCTAGAGCAGTTAGATATATGGAACGCAATAGCCCACAACCGTGTATCACCTTATAGAAACATGCATGTATGGGATGCCAATAATGGCGCTTCAATAGATTTTGATGCCAGAATGGTAAGTGCAAACAAATTGGGCCATATTGTTGAAGAGTCGGTTATTAAATCTACTTTGCTTAATAAGGCCGAAGAGATGGGCATTGATTTTTTTCCTGGCCAAGCCTTAACAGGCATAGAAACAGTTGATGACCATATAAAAGCTAAAACAGACAAAGGGTTAATCGATGCACGCTTGATGATTGTAGCCGATGGAGGCACCTCTAAAACTAGGGATATGTTGGGTGTCAGCCTAACATCTTGGCCTTATCATCATCATGCATTAGTGACTACAGTTGAGGTTGAAAAGCCACATCTTTTAACGGCCTATCAAGTATTCAACGAAGATGGCCCACTGGCATTTTTACCTTTGGTTGATGCAAATCAATGTTCTATTGTTTGGTCGACAAGACCTAAAAAAGCAGAATGGCTCTGTTCATTGCCGGAAGATGCATTTAACGAGGCACTTACACATGCTTTTGCTGCTAAACTTGGCGCTTGCAGGGTCATCGAGCAACGATTTCAATTTCCCTTGATCATGAGGCATGTTAATCAGTATTGTGGTAATCGATGGATCGTTATGGGGGATGCAGCCCATACTATTCATCCTTTAGCAGGGCTTGGTCTAAATGTTGGGTTAGAAGATGTTGCAGCTTGGCTTAACATTCTGGATATTTCCAAAGTCAAAAATCGCATCATATCTTCTCGTCAGCTTAATACATATCAGCGAAATCGAAAAACATCGGTATGGAAAATCATAGCTTTAATGCAAGGCATTAAAGGTTTTTTTTCTACACCAGTTCCTCCCCTTGCCTATATTCGTGGGTTGGGCATCAAGACTTGCAATCGACTGCCCATGCTGAAGCGTTTTTTTATTGGTCATGCTGGCTGATAAGAAAATACAGTGCATCAATTTAAAACATATGTTATAGTTTGATTCTTTAACTTCTTGTTTGTAAAGGATAGATTTATGAGGTATTTAACTATACTGTTTTCTACTTTATGTCTTGGATATTCGGTATTTGCAAGTGATATACAAATAGTTGGCCAACGTCATATAACGATTAAAAAATCTACGCCTCACCTACCAGCAGCGCGATTGTACAACGCCCCATCTTCTATGAATACAATTACATTGATGAACCTTAAGCTATCTGATAGGGCCAAAGATGTCATGGTTAACAAGGCAAGGAAAGTCAGGTTAACTCCATTTCTTGTATCGGGGGATCAAAAGAAAAGTGCTGTTCAACTTGGTATGAACGGCGTTCCCCCATCAAACCAAGGTTATCACGGCACATGTGCAACGTTTGCTAATGTTGCAGCGATTGATGCGCTTTTGGGTAAGGGTAACTATATTAGTTCGCTATGTAGCCTGCAATTAGGTAGTTATTTGGAGAAAAATGGATATAGCGTGGGGGGTTGGGAAGGCTCTTTTGGTCGCGTCGTGCTTAGTCAGATTGATAAGTTTGGTGTAATTAGCATAAATAATCAAAAAAAATATAGTTGTGGTGGAGAGATGGAATACCCTGAATTTGCATCGCAGCCTAATTCACAAATGTCTCTTAGTGATTTCCATGCCATTAGTGAATCTTTAGAGCAAAAGCAAATTACCTGGACACCCATATTAGATATTAGTCAATTTGTTATGCAAGAAGTTGATGAGAACCACCTGTTGAAGCAAGTCAAAGATGCTTTGTCGAATGGTGACCGCGTTACTTTTGGCGTATTGCTAATACATATAAACAAAGGTATTGCTGGAGCAGTTGGGAAACATCATGTCCAGAATGACTCATGGGTCTTGACCAACCAGATGATACAAGATTTGGAGTCAGGCAATGAGTTTGAATATGGTGCGCATGAAATGATTATCACAGGATATGATGATGTGGCTACAGTCATAGATGAAAATGGTCAGGTGCATCAAGGGTTGCTTACCTTGAGAAACTCATGGGGAAGTAGTATAGGTAATCAGGGTGATTTCTATATGAGCTATGATTATTTCAAAACCCTTGCCATTGAAGCTCAACGGATCAGAAGCTTATCGTGATTGGGTATTAGATAGTAGTAACCTGGTTGCTTGCAGCCAGATGCAGACTTTGCGAGGCCAGACTGATAAGCGTTCAAAAAAGTGCTTTCATTTTCAATCTGACACGGCTAAAAAAATGCCATTACTAATCGGTAATGAAGCTGGATGTTTAGCCTGAATCAACGAGCAAAGGCTTGTTTGCTAAACATAATTCGGTCACTAACGGATGCACCAGGATGCTGATGAGCTTGTTTTTCAATGGCACGGTATCTGTGTACAACGCCTTCTCGGTTTGCAATTTGTATATTTAATCCAGGCCTTGCATTCAACTCTAACATAAGAGGTCCGTGGATTTCATCGATTACAACATCAACCCCCAAATACCCTAACCCGCTTAGCTCGTATGAGCGTGCCGCAATCTCTAAAATATCGTCCCAGTATGGAATTTCTATGTCAACGATAGATTTTAGCGTATCTGGATGATGATCAATAATATCATTGTGGAATACACCACCTAGCGTCTTACCGGTGGCTAAGTTGATACCGGTACCAATTGCACCTTGGTGCAAGTTGGCTTTCCCTCCTGATTGCCGAGTTGGCAGTCTAAGCATCGCTACAGCTGGATAGCCTAATAATACAATTACCCTTATGTCTGGTATGCCTTCATAACTTACTTCTGAGAAGATAGGATCGACCTTAACCCGGTGCTCAACGATAGCATAATCTGGGTGTCCTCCTAAGCTGTGGGCACCAGATAATATACTTGATATATGATAGGTTAAGTCCTGGACCGTCATTAATTTACCGTTAATTTGTCTGTACCGGCCAAATACGCGGTCAGTAACTACAATAATACCGTCTCCGCCAGCGCCGTGCGCTGGTTTAATGACAAAGTCCTTATAGGGTTCAAGTAGTTGCTCAAGTTTTTTTAACTGGTATTCACTTTCAATGATTTGGTAAAGAGGAGGGACAGCAATCTCAGCTTCTATAGCCATTTGTTTGGTTTTTAGCTTATTGTCAACCAATGGATAGAGTTTACGGCTGTTATAGCGTAACACAAAATCTGTATTCCGTTGGTTAATGCTTAAGACGCCAAGCTTTTTTAGTTTTTTATAGCGTTTATACATTAGTCTTTACCAGCTAATACATTGAACCGATATAATTCAAACAAACGATAACCTCTGTATTGTCCAAACCATAGGATTAAGGCTAAAAGAACGAGTAGTAGTTCGGGGAATGCAAAGACTAAATACTGTGCAGGTGGATAACTCATGGCACCAAAACAAATTACAGCTGCAATCAAACTTCCAACCCCAGCTTTAATCGCTTCATAAGCACCCCGCTCGTCCCAGGTAATACACATACGCTCAATGGTCATCGTAAGGATAACCATTGGAAAAAGAGCAACTGACAAACCTGAATCAAGACCTAAGTTCTGACTTAAGATACTTATAAACATCATTAAAATAATTACAACTGTAAGGATAGCAGAAAGCCTTGGGACTAGAAGTAGCTTCAGTTGATCTAAGTAAAATCTTACTAGCAAGCCAAACGAAACGATAACTGTAAAGATGGTTATCCCCCAGATTACATGTGTTTCTCGAAAGGCTAGTGCAATTAAAACCGGCATAAAAGTACCAAAAGTACTTAGACCTATAAAGTTACGCAGGATTAAGATAATAAATGCCCCAATGGGCACGGTCAAAAGAATGGTGTAGGTTTCTTGAGCGCTAACCGGAAGCTGGAGCAGTGAAAATCGTAACAGCTCTGATTCAGTTTGAAGGCCTCTTGCCTTAGCAAGGTTTAGGGCGTTCATGGGCGTTTCTGACACGGTGATATTTAGTTGTGGTTTTTTCCCGCCGTTTACTTCAAAAACTGGTTTGTCACCATATTGCCAAATAAGAAAATTTTTAGGGAGACCAGCAGCGCCAGTTTTCGGGCTAATATATACCCATTCCTTTTCGTTAAACACCACCAACATCAATCCAAACTCTGCTCGACTTTGTTGGCTAAGATACAGACCTTTAACAGGAAGTGCGACAATCTTTGCTTGGTTTAAAATGGTGATGGCTGCAAGGATGATGTTCTCATCTTCAAACTTGTTTTCGGTAAGAAGCTTTGCATTCCCATCTTTTTTATTCAGTTCTTTTATTGTGCTTTGAGCAAAAGTTTGAATGTCAGCAGATGACTCTCGAGCATTACTGGTAATGGTTTCAACAGCTGACTTTTGGTTTTCAGGTAGTGGTTTAGATTTTATGGGCGAAGGTTTAGACAAGCTTGCATCCGGGCTTCCTGTTTCTCGAAATATAGCTCGATAATACAAAGACTGCGGCCCGCTCCCACGCCTTAGGGACCAAACTGCTTCGCGGTTATATTCTACCAGATTTGTTGTAACACCATAGTTTTGAGATACAAAATACTCATCAAGTATTGAAAAATAGGGGGGCATATAAGGGATGGTAAATTGAGCTTTAACAGGAACGTTTTTTTCGGCGTTAAACCGCAGGTTGGCCTCAACAGTCCAGCTATTTACGTCTTCGGTTTCAGTTAACGGAACACCAAGCGCAAAATGACGGTAGCAAAATATACTAAGACCTATGAGTGTCAAAACGGCAATTAATATGTATAGGTGGCGGTTGTTGGCAATCATTTTTTATTCGGCTTATTTTCAATGATGTTGTATTTCTTACTCGGATCAACCAGGCCATCAAAGGATATAATAGCTTCTCGCCCAAGCAATAATGGATATATAAAATGCTTTCGATTTGCCAAATTCACTCTTATTTCGCGCTCTTTGTTGGCAAGTCGAGCCTTCATTAAAACCACTGGTCTTTTAAGTGCTTTTCTCGTTAAAGCAATTGCCTTTTTCTCTCCATTACGAACCTTAATGTTGACCTCTCCAAGGTATTCACATTTGAACGAAACGTCACCCTCTTTGCTTGGGACAATAAAGGTTAAATAGGTTTTGTCACCTTCTTCTATTTTTTTTATGTTTAGTGCATAGAGTGAAGAGGATTTTGCACCTGTATCGAGTTTTGCGGAAAGTGTTAAATTATTTTGTAGAAAAGTGGTCTTTTCGACATAGCCATATATTGTTTTTTCATTGTTGGCCATAGCGGGTCCAATTATAAGAAGAAATAAAAAAAAAACTTTAATACGCACGATAACTCCAAAATCACTCAAACAGCTAATCCTATCAGGTTTAAACAATTCAACACAGCATTAAAGGCTTAAAAAGTATGAATTGCATACTTCCAGCGGCTGGGCTTAAAATTCGGTTTTATTTTTCTACTGTAGCTATGGTATACTCACCGACGGGCAACCCGTTCTTGACTCATTATAGATCATTTTGATGTCCAGGTTGCCAAATAGATTGGTTTGGGTTACAATCCCCCATCTTGGCTACTTTAAGCAGCGAATTTATGGAGTGTGTGTGACAGGTCAACGCACTAATACTGAGCATCCAAAGGATACATCGGTTCCTGAACAACTTTCTGCGAGCGATAAACCCCCCCCTCATCAAGTTCTAGCTAAACATCTGCATGAGACTGCATATATTTATGCCTTATATGGTGCCCTTGATGGCTTGAGTCTCTCCTATAGTATGGTGAAGTATGGCTTTGATTTAATTAATACAAATAAAAAAGCTTTATCTTCAGACTTGATGCATGAGTGGATGGCCTCTCCTCAAGGTGCTTTAATTGCGGCAACCGAAGCCCTTACTATTATATCTTTTTCTTTGTTAGCAAATACATTTAAAGCTAATGATCCTAATTCTTTCAAACGGTTTATAGCAACCATATGGCCCTATTTAAGAGATACCATGAAAGGGTTGAAAAATGCATATAAAGGCGTAAGGGGCACCATGGGTGCCTTTTCTTTATTGTCAGGTATGAATGTCGCCTCTATGATTGTGCCAGTGGGTGTTTTGCTCGGAGGACTATCGATAGTCAATCGTATTTGGTATCGAAGGATGAGAAACATCCGAATTGATATGACTGTAAAAAACGATAAGATTTTAAAAGCAGTCCAGTCTATGGATAACTGGGAGGGTGAGGACTGCCATTTTATACGCCAAAATACGCCTCCAAACGAGGATGATTTAGCCTCATTCAAATCCGGCATATCAGCGACGTACATACTGTGTGGTAATAAACTGTTTTATCTTAATCGTCTATTTGGTTCTTATGATGAGCTTTTATTAAGCGACGCTCAATTAACAAGTTTAGAGGAACAATTCACCCCATCATCAGCAAATATAACCAAGCTCGATAAAAAACAGTTGAATGAATTAACTAAAATCACAGGGCATCAGCACGCCAATCTAAAAGATACCTTTGAAAGTCAAACTGCATTTCTTGATTCAAATTATTACAAGGGCATTGTCTCTCAAAGTTTTGGTGGTTTTATAGACGGGCTGTATTTATATGTTGGCGTGTTGGGGTTATCAATTTTAGCGCCACAAATGTTTGCTGTAATGGCAGCGGCTAGTGCTTTTTTTACAGTAACTTGTATTGCTACTCGGATGTATGAAGAGTATGAATATCAAAATAATTTAAGACTCAGCCAATATAAAATAGAGTTTGCTGTCTGCGCAAAAGAATTAGAGGCGCTCTGTTATGAGACCACAGAAATGTTAATGCAATCAAAAGCTGAAACATTTACCGGTAAAAAAGAAGACGCAAAAGACAAGCTCGCCGCTTTTGAAAAGAAATACAAATCGTTTGTTGCAAAAAGAGAGGCATTAAGTGATAAGTTAACGATGTCAAATGGTGGTGCGGCATTGGCTGGATTGAAGAGTGGACTAGCAGCATATAGCGCAATTGGAAGTGTTCTTTTTGCAATAGCTACTATATATGCAGCTTGTTCAATAGCAATTCCTGCAGCTTTTGTCATTGCAACCGTTGCAGCAGGGCTTGCTTGCGTGATTGGCTTTACAGCCTACATGGTATATAAAAAAAACCACGAGGATACAAAAACAAAAGAAGTCATATCTAGAAGTGAGCCACAGGAATTACAAAATTTGCTTAAAAAACTAAAGAGAATAGAAATACAATCACATAAAGAAAGTGATGAAATTCAACCCTCTTATATCAAAGATGCTATCTCTCAAGGCTTAGTGGTAGATCCATCCCCACAGTTTTTCTTCCAAGAAATATTTGAGGTTGTTCGTTCCTTCTTTTCTGGGGTTGCTAAGGGTCAAAAATCAGTTGATTACACGTTTAATGCTTTACAAGAGCCAGATGAGGATGGTCACTATCAAGACCCTCCAATAATGATGGTCATCACTATGGCGAGCTCCATTCTTTTTTCAATCGTTTTGGCATTGCGAGCACTTGCTAGGGGTTTTGGTCGGCCAAGTCCCGGAAAAGTAGAGATTAAGTTAGAAGAAAAAAATGTTGAGGAAGTGCCCCTAGTAGAACCAGTTAAAGAAAATGATAAAGTAAAACCCAGGGTCAAAGCAAGTACTGAAGTAACACAAAAGCATCGATTCTTCCGTGTTACTGATAGTGAATTGATTCGTTTGCAAAGTGAAAACAACTTGGTATTTTTAAGTAGTAGAACGGAAGTAGAAGAGCCTCCTCGACCACAAACCCCTATAGATTCATTATTCTCGGCTAGTTAATCTAGCTTTTCTGATAAAGCTCTGGATTTAAGGCAGGATCGTTGTACATTTTAAATTGATGATAAACTCTATATGTTCTTGTTTTTGCATCGACTTCATCTAATAATAGGCGCAGGCATTTTTGTAGTTGGTCTAATTGCTCTTCAATAACCAATAGCTTTTTTAAGCAGTTTTGTTGATGCTCTTCATCAACGTCAGTGCGCTCAGTTTGTAGTTTCATGTGGTAGGCTTTAAGCGCTAGAATTGATAGGCGGTCAATCATCATACCGGGTGTTTCTGAATGAACGGCGCATTCTTTATGGTGAGCAGGCTTTAGTTGATTGAACAACCAAATATCCATGGCTTCCATTCGGTTGTTTCGTTGTTGGTTGCAGTGGTCTATTTCGCGCTTTGCGTCATAAACGTATTCAAACCCTTTATCATCTCTTCTCGCCCTATCTTCAGCATGCCAAAGTTGATAATTAAAAGCATGGTTTTCTTGCACGAGCTTTAAAAAATCAGATTGATCTATCATGACGTCACTGGTTTTCCAGGCAATGATAGCGTTGGCCTGTAAAGAAATTATATGATGAACTAATGCTTGATGATTCATAATTAAACCGAATTAGAAGTGAAATGATTAATATATAGGTAAGCTATATTATATCATTTTTTAATGCTCAGGTCATATAGACCATCTGTTTAAAAATAATCCATGCATTTGAAATGCCAGTAAATCAATATATATTTATTATGAACCCTTTTATCGTGTTAAGCTGTGTAACACGCTTTAATTCCTTGAGGTTAAAAATGAAATATCTTGTCTTGGTGTTGGGTTTTATCCTTAATACAGTAACATATGCAGAAACTATTATGCCAAATGGCTGTCACGCTCTATCTTTCGAAGATCAAAGCGTGACCCTAACATCGGCAAAGCCAACACTATTTATGATTCATAATACATCTGAAACCGATCTGTGGGTCACGCATACTGTCAAAGACCCGGGAGCTAGTGCTGGATGGAGTAGTAGGCTGCAGTCTGGAAAGTGGTCCGCACTTCTTTTGAACCAAAAAGATTTTGAGTTAAGTTGTATTGAATCTAAACCAGGTCATGAACAGCAAGTACCTTGCACAGGTGTTCTCGCTGTATGTGAGTGGTCTTCAATCAATAAGTTAGATAAAGCGAAGGATGGTACTTATTGGGTTGGAGAAAACAAATCATTAAAAGGGTTAAATGCCGTTATTGGACAGCGCGGATTTAAACTTCCACAAGCAGAATAAACTATAAAGAATTGATGGTGAATCGTGAGCAAAAAATCAAAAAAACCTTTGTATAAGAAAGATCCTCACTACAAGAGGGAAAAGGAAAAATATTCAGATCCCGTCGCAAGTCGAGAGCTTATCTTAGCCGTATTACAAGAGTATGGTCGTCCGATATCTCGAAATCAACTCATAAGCAAGTTGGAAATCGATGAGGGGTCCAAACAAGATGCTTTAGGCTTTAGGTTAAAAGCGATGGTCCGTGACGGACAAATCATGCTGGATAGAAGGGGGCGATATTGTCTTCTTGATAGAATCAACTTAAAGCGAGGCACCATTCAGGGCCACCCTGATGGGTTTGGGTTTTTTATACCAGATGATAGTGATCAAGATGTATTTTTGTCTGCAAAAGAAATGCGCGGGGTTATGCATGGTGATACAGTTTTGGCCTATCAAACTGGCTTCGATAGGCGAGGTCGCCCAGAAGGAAAAATTCATGAGGTGGTCGAGCACTATACCACCAACGTGGTTGGTCGCTACTTTTCAGAGCATGGTGTGAATGTAGTGATGCCTGATAGCAAACGCTTGACGCAAGACATTTCCATACCAAGTGAATGTTCCAATGGTGCTAAAAGTGGTCAAATAGTACTGGTTGAAATTATGGCCTATCCGAGCAAGCGTACTCAGACCGTTGGTAAGGTAGTACACATACTTGGCGAACACATGGCGCCAGGCATGGAAACCGAAATAGCCATTTTAGCACATGGGATCCCTTCTGATTGGCCAGATGATGTCTCAGCTTCTGTCATGAGCACGCCAATGGAAGTGAAAGAAGAAGAGACTAAAAATAGAACGGACTTAAGAGCGTTGCCCTTTGTTACAATTGATGGAGAAGATGCAAGAGATTTTGATGACGCGGTCTATTGTGTTGCAAAACCAAAGGGTGGATATCAGCTTTATGTTGCAATCGCTGATGTCAGTCACTATGTAAAGGTTGACTCAGCACTTGATAAGGAGGCTGCACGTCGAGGGAACTCGGTATATTTCCCAGGACAAGTAGTGCCTATGCTGCCGGAAGCTTTATCAAATGGTATATGCTCTTTAAACCCTAAGGTAGATAGGCTTTGTATGGTTGCTGAGCTTGCGATTGACGCGGATGGCAATATATCGCGATCACGATTTTATAGAGCTGTTATTCATTCCCATGCACGCCTCACATATACTCAAGTAGCTAACTGGTTAAATCAAGGCAAAACAGATTCCGCTCACGCAACGTTGTGGCCAACGATTGAAACACTTTATGCTTTATATCAAGTACTACTCAAGAGTCGGAAACATCGTGGTGCTATAGAATTTGATACGACTGAAACTAAAATCGAGTTTGATGAAAACCGTAAAATTCAAAAAATTGTTCCAGTTATGCGAAATGATGCGCATAGAATAATCGAAGAATGTATGTTGGCTGCAAATGTATCAACAGCGAAGTTTCTTCAAAAAGAAGGCATCCCTACCCTTTATCGGGTTCATCCGGCTCCCGAAGAGGATAAAATCATTGCTTTAAAGCAATTCCTAGAGGAGATGGGCTATAAGCTAGGAGGCGGTCAAAAACCTACGCCGAAGGATTTCCAGGCTGTTATGTCGCAATTGGTTGGTAAGCCAGAAAAACATTTGGTTGAAACAGTTATGCTTCGTTCTCTAAAACAAGCACAGTATATTGAATCAAATGACGGTCACTTTGGCCTAGCGTACGCTGCATATACTCATTTTACGTCCCCTATTAGAAGATATCCCGATTTATTAATACACAGAGCCATAGGGCATATTATTGATAAACAGCCGGAAGCTAAATATGAATACAATGAGGAAGAAATTGGCCGACTAGGAAAACATTGCTCTCAAACCGAGCGTCGAGCTGATGATGCTACTAGAGAAGTGGTCGCCTGGCTAAAATGCGAGTTTATGCAGGATAAATTAGGCCAAGTATTTAATGGGCGTATATCAGCTGTTACGGGATTTGGTATCTTTGTTGAACTAGAGGACTTCTATATTGAGGGCTTGGTTCATGTAACGTCATTAAAGAATGATTACTATGCTTTCGACTCGTCTAAACACCGCTTAGTAGGTGAGCGAGGCGGTCATGTTTACAGGCTGGGTGATGATTTGCAGGTCATGGTAGCAAGGGTAGACTTGGAAGAGCGAAAAATTGATTTTGAGCTGGTAGATGAAGAGAGTGACGATGAGTGAACAATTGGTCTTTGGGCTCCATGCGGTAAGTGCTCTGCTGTCAAATGAAAACCGCTTAATCAAACAGCTTTATGTAAGTCAAGATAGAAAAGATAGTCGCATGAATGAGTTGTTAACCCAGGCTCAAACACTTGGGGTTCATGTGATTCAGCTTTCTACTCAAAAAATGAATAAGCAATTTTCAGAGTGCAATCATCAAGGCATTGTCGCCTTAACGGAGAAGCTACCAGAATATACAGAAAAGGATATTCAATCACTCTTGGGTGAATGTAAGTCAGCTGCTTTTATTTTGGTGCTAGATGGGGTGACAGATCCTCATAATCTTGGTGCATGCCTGAGAAGTGCTGAAGCCGCAGGCGTTGATTTTGTTGTTATTCCTAAAGATAAAAGTGCGACGATAACCCCCGTGGTAAGTAAAGTTGCGTCGGGTGCTGCAGAAACCATGCCTCTTGTTCGTGTAACCAACTTGGTACGGGCAATCGAACAAATTAAAAAGGAAGGTGTATGGGTTTATGGTGCCGCAGGTGAGTCGCCGAATACGTTGTATGCACTAGACTTAAAAGGGCCTGTCGCAATGGTGATGGGTGCCGAAGGTTCTGGACTTAGGCGTTTAACCCGGGAGCATTGTGACGATCTTTATAATTTACCTATGTCAGGGGTAGTCTCAAGCCTTAATGTATCAGTAGCTGCTGGCATAAGCTTGTTTGAAACTGTACGCCAGCGCAGTATATGATATCGTTTATTGGGTATCGACAAATTGATTTAGGGTTTTAACGAGGCGGGTAACCAACTCATCTATGTCGTTTTCTGTCATGATTAGAGTTGGTAAAAGTCGTATCACCTTTTCTGCGGTGACGTTCAGTAAAATACCATTTTCTAGTCCTGTGAGGCGCATGCTTAAAGCGGGGATATCAAGCTCAATACCCAGCATGTATCCTTTGCCGCGAATGGTTCGAACATTAGGATGATTGCCTAATTCAGACATTAATTTATCATAAAGTAAAAGACTATTTTTACTAACCAAATCACAAACGTTGTCTCGGACAAATACATCTAAAACGGTACTCGCTGTTGCACATGCCAGTGGGTTACCACCAAATGTAGAGCCGTGGTGTCCTGGCTTAAATAAGTCACATGCTTTTTTGCTCATCATGCAAGCACCGATTGGCATGCCATTACCGAGCCCTTTTGCCGTAGTTAAAATATCAGGCTTGATACCTAGATCCATATAAGCAAACAACTTACCTGTTCGGGCGTTACCGGTTTGTATTTCATCTAATATAAGTAGCCAATCATTTTCCTCGCATACTTTTGCTAAATTGCGCATGTACATCTCATCGGCTACTTTTATGCCCCCCTCTCCTTGAATCGGCTCAACCATCACAGCAACAATGTCTTTGCGATTAGCTGCTATGGTATGGATGGCATCAATGTCATTAAATGGAGCACGGACAAACCCAGGAACTAACGGCTCAAATCCTGCTTGAACTTTACGGCTTCCAGATGCGCTAAGGGTTGCCATGGTACGCCCATGAAATGCACCATCCATAACGATGATGGATGGCGTTTCTATTCCTTTTTGATGGCCGTATAATCGAGTTAGCTTGATGGCGGCTTCATCAGCCTCGGCGCCTGAGTTACTGAAAAAGACTTGCTCCATCCCTGCAAGTTTGGTTAGCTTTTCAGCTAGCGCTTCTTGCTCTCTAATATGTACCATGTTGGATGTATGCAACAATTTAGCTGATTGCTCTTGGATGGTACGTGTTACATCAGGGTGGGCATGGCCTAAACCACAGACAGCAATTCCTGTAAAAGCGTCTAAATACGCTTTCCCATTTTCGTCAAATAACCACATGCCCTCTCCATGAGTAAATGAAATGGGGAGTGGATTGTAAGTCGTCATTAATGGCATCATAACTCCTTTTAAGCATTGCCCCTGAGTGGGGCAGTAATGGTGTTTGGTTGTTGAAAATTACTTGAGATTACTGGCAGTAAACTCCCAATTTACAAGATCCCAAAAAGACTTGATATACTCTGGTCGGGCATTCCGATAATCAATGTAATAAGCATGCTCCCAGACATCGCAGGTTAATAAAGCTGTAAGGCCTTCTGTCATAGGGGTTCCAGCATTGCTGGTGCTAATAATGCTTAAGTTTCCCTCTTGGTCTTGCACCAACCAAGCCCAGCCAGATCCAAAAGTGGTTGCTGCAGTTTGGGTGAATTTTTCTTGGAAGGCGTCAAACGAACCAAATGCTTTATTAATAGCTTCCATTAATTGGCCCTCAGGCTCGCCACCACCATTGGGGCTTAAGCAGTTCCAATAAAAGGTATGATTCCACACTTGTGCTGCATTATTAAAAACGCCTCCAGAAGCATGCTTTATAATGTCTTCTAATGATTTACCTTCATACTCCGTTCCATCTACTAACTTATTTAAATTGGTGACATAAGCTTGATGATGCTTACCATAATGATACTCAAGCGTTTCTTCAGAAATATGTGGGGCTAGTGCGTTTTTTGCATAAGGCAATGGTGGTAATGTAAAGCTCATAATCATTTATCTCCATTTAAAAAGTGAGGTAAGTGTAGCAGGATAACGCACATTGCTAAAGACTAATTGTTGGGTGCGTATTTCCATAAAGAGTTAGTATGTTAAGTTGTTGCGACTCAACAATAAAATATTAATGGTGTAGGATAGGGTATAGCTTTTTATGAGTGATTGGCTAAAACGACTGGCCTACACCTAGTAGGTCATGCATTCTGGTACCGAGCCAATCCCAGCACTTCTGTTTCATTCCATCTTCCTATGTCATGCCCGCCTTCGCACAGAGGAACCCTGGCATTTAATTGACCACCAGCTACTTGCCACGGCAAGTCCTGGGCATCTCTGCCAGGTGAGAGAGATAACCCGGACAAGCTGGGGTAAGTAGGCATATGTAGGTTGGTCAATCAAATGCCAGGGTCACTCAGTGCTTTAGCAGATATGATTGGCGTATATTTGTTGTGTCATGCTAGAGGGAAGCAAGACAGTTGCTACTTTGTAGATAAGCAAAGAGGATTAGATGGGCAGGGCAAACGCATCTAAACGGTCAATATGATATCGAAACGACTACGTTCCGCGCTTTATGCGCGGAATCCAGCTTTGAACTCGTCTGGATGCCGTGCATAAAGCACGGCAAGTGGGCAAAAGGATTAATTTAAGTGCTGAAAAATTAGATGCGTTTACCCTGATTAGATGGACGCCAATACCTTTGATAGTTCAGATAGCTGTGGCTCGATTGTGGTATATGATTCTTGTCTTGCGAGTATTGTTTTAAGTGATTGTGGCAACGGTATCTTTACATTTAAAAGAGGCTCTATTATTCGTTCAAATTTTGCAGGGTGAGCGGTTGCAACGGCGACCCATACAGCGTTTGATTTAAGTGGAGGCTCTAATCTATGGTATGCCGCTGCCGTATGAGGGCAAATCAGGTGGTGGTAATGTGTATAACAGTGCTTTATGGCCAACTCAATTTGTGTATTACTGGTGGATGCCGCGTTCATATGATGTTTGATGTTATGAAAGTCACCAAATAAGGCTTGTAGCCGCTCTAGGTTACTTGGGTTGCCAACATCCATCGCACTTGCTAGCGTTTGAATGCTTGGCTTAGGCTTATAATGACCCGTTTCGAGATAGTTACATATGACTTTATTTTCATTGGTAGCTATCCATATAGTACCAATAGGAAAGCCCATTTGTTTAGCCCAGTAACAATCGGTTACATTACCAAGATTGCCACTTGGTACTATGAAATTAATATCTTTATGGTGTTTTTGTTTGAGCTGACAACTGGTGAAGGCATAAAACAGCATTTGTGGTAAGAGGCGGGCGATGTTTATACTGTTCGCCGTGGTTAAATGAGTTTGTTTATGTAGTTTCTTATCAGCTAACGCTGATTTGACTAGTCGCTGGCAATCATCAAAAGTTCCTTTTACCGCTAACGCTGTAATTGACTTTCCCCAAGTCGTCATTTGTGCCCTTTGTCTGGGGGTGATTTGATCATAAGGGAACAAAATAACTGCTTTTATATTGAGGTGGTTTGAACATCCTGCTGCGACAGCACTTCCTGTATCTCCAGATGTTGCAACTAAAACGGTTGTTTCCCTATCTTTAGAAAGCTGATCTAAACAAGCTCCAAAAAACCTGGCACCAAAGTCTTTAAATGACAAGGTTGGCCCATGAAAAAGTTCCAAGAAGTATTGATTTTGCCCTAAGGGAAATAATGGCATAGGAATATTAAAGATTTGTTTGCATGACGCCCTATTAAAATCAATTTGGCTAGCTTGGAAAAATGGATTGAGTAAGTGATAGGCAAATTCATGCGTTGTGTTGTAATGGGAAAAAGCTTGCCAGTCTATTTGGGGGAGAGCCGTTGGAATGTAAAGGGAACCATCAGGCGATATTCCTTCTAAAATGGCTGTATCGATGGTTGCTTCGGGGCCATGTAATGTACTCCAAAACCTTATCATTCCTTTTCCTCTATGATGTGTGCCGCTTTGTGCCCTAGCGGGGAGATATATAGATCATAACTAAGTTGATTGAATTTATATGGTTTAATCATTGCCCTTCCAATTTGCAGGGCTTCGTCTTCAGAGCTTGCAAGCGCAAATATGGTGGGTCCAGCCCCAGATATTGAGCAAGCAAGCGCGCCTGCGTTTAATGCATTTTCTTTAACTTTATTAAAATATGGGATTAAGTGGGCACGATGTTTTTCAATTAACAAGTCCTTGCAACACGAGGATAATTGTTCAGAATCATGCTTATATAGCGCACTGATTAACCCAGCAAGGTATGCATTTTGTTTTACAGCGTCCTTGAGGGAGATATTTTGGGGTAGTAAATCGCGAGCGGCTTGGGTATCGATTGTGACATGTGGCCTGACAAGGGCAGCATATAATGGCCATACGGGTAGTGAAATACTTTTAATCGGATCAATCGATGTTATTAATTGTATGCCACCATATAAGCAAGGAACAACATTGTCAGCATGTATGGTGCCAGAGGCGGCTTTTTCTCCAATAAGTGCAAATGGTGTGAGCTCAGATCTTGTTAGGGGGGCATGTAAATATTCATTCAAGGCGACTACTGCTGCTACTGCACTAGCAGCAGAGCCACCAAGCCCTGAGCTTAAAGGAATGTTTTTTTGAATATGCAAATCAAATCCTTGTACAATATTTAAAGCGTTAAGCATAGCTGTAAGTGCAGCGCCGGCCGTATTTTTGTTAGCCTCAATTGGAATGTTAAAGTGCGCAGGTGAGAAAGATAGGTTAATGCGTTCTTGATTTGAAGCTTTTAATGTTACTTCATCTCCTAGACCTGAGAGGGAGGCGCCTAATATATCAAATCCTGCAGCCAAATTTGCACACGTTGCTGGAGCAAATGCCCGGACATGTTTGTGTTTATTCATCATAGCTTCGACACCACATCTAAAATATCTGCAAAAACACCCGCCGCTGTTACTTCGGCTCCGGCTCCTGGCCCCTGGATAACTAACGGTTGTTTATTATATCGTTTGCTATGAATCATCAAGATATTGTCTGTTTCGCTAATGTTTGCGAGTGGGTTTTCCGATGAAAAGGACCTCAGTTGGATAACGATATTTCCGTCCTTAATTTTGCCCACATAAGCCAAGTTAGGGTGGTTTTTTTTAAGTTGGTCAAATTGTTTATTGATGCCGTCTTGATGCATTGGAAGCTGCTTCATAAAATCATCTATACTGACATTTCTCAGTGCTTCTGGTACAAGGTTTAGTAACTCAACATCCTCTAGCTCGACTTTGTAGCCAATTTCTCTCGCTAAACAGATAAACTTTCTGGCCACATCTAATCCATTTAAATCGTCCCTGGGATCAGGCTCTGTGTAACCAAGTGCATAAGCTTTCTGAACACTCTCTGCAAATGACATACCTCTATTACATTGGTAAAAGACATACGACAATGTTCCAGATACAACACCTTCAATGCAGTTTATTTCATCTCCAGTCGCGATTAGGTTTTTGATTGTGCTAATAATAGGTAGGCCAGCACAAACCGTTGCTTCATATTTGTAATGGCTTCTATTTGCTTTTATGTTTGTCATCAGCTGGTCATAATTGGCCGATGGGGATGAGTTGGCTTTTTTGTTGGGTGTTACCAAGTGGCATCCGCTGTCAAAGATTGTAGGGTAGGAGCGTGCGATATCACTCGATGAGGTGGTATCAATAATAATTGCATGTGGTATTTCATGGCTGGCTATATGGCTTAAGAACAAGGATAGATTTTTGTTTTTTTTTGTTTTATCTAGCTTATCCTTCCATTTGTCAACGTTAGAGCCCCTATCAAACAGCACCATTTTTTTAGAATTCATTACGCCTCGTATTTGCAAATCAATATTGAAGCGCTTTTTCAGGCGCTTTTGTTCCCCACTGATTTGCTCTAGTAGCTGGCTACCCACGCTGCCAGGCCCAATTAGACCAATTGATATGGATTTGGCAGAAAGGTAAAAGCTTCCGTGAAGAGATTTCAAGCCCTTTTGGACGTATTGTTTTCGAATAACCGCTGAAATGTTCCTTTCTGAAGACGCTTGGGCAATGGCAAGCGTGTTAATGTTTGCTTTTGCAAGCGCTTCAAAGAAATGAGCTGCCGTCCCTTTTTTGCCGCTCATGCCCTCTCCAACTGCAGCAATAACAGCGCAATTAGGGGTGATAGATATGTGGTCGAGAACACCACGACCCAGCTCAAAGAAAAACTCTCTCGAAATGGCGGCCTTTGCCGCCTCAGCAAGATTTGGATGAATAGCGAGCGTAATAGAATATTCTGAGCTGGCTTGGCAGAATAAAATAATTGGAATATTGGAGCTAGATAAAGCCGTAAAAATACGTCCCGTCATACCTGATGCCGCTAAAAAACCAGCGCCTTCTAATGTTATCAGCGACACGTCTTGGATTGAACTTAATGCTTTAACCCCCATATTGGTATTGGAGATTTGATGGTTAATGAGCGTTCCAGATTTTCCCGGTTTGTAACTATTGCGAATATATATGTTTGCATTCACTTCGATGGCGGGATGGACGGCTCTTGGATGCAATATACTTGCACCAAAATGGGCGAGCTCGGCGGCTTCTGAATAACTTAGTTGTTTGATAACAAATGCAGACTTAACCATTGATGGGTCTGCGGAATATATCCCATCAACATCCGTCCATTTAATAAGTTCATCCGCTTTGATTAGTTTTGTTATGATTGCAGCAGTATAGTCGCTACCATTCAGTCCAAGCAGCGCTTCTTTGCCTTGCTCATCACGGGCTACAAAGCCTGGGATAACCACTTGATTGCTTGCTAATGATTGGGTTGCCAGCGCCCATTTTTCTGTGGTTTGCGTCCAATCAACATTAACCAATCCATTGTACTGGGATATGACAATAAACTGCCTGGCATCTATCCAAGGTAGATTGAGAAGGGCTGCTATGAGTCGGGTGCTCCAATACTCTCCATAACCTAACAGCCAATCATATTGCTGCTCTGAATAGCCTTTAAGCATAAAAACGCTTCGAAGCATGGCCTCGATATCATGTTTATCTTGGGATAGCTCATCAAGCAATCGTTTTTTGTTGCATACAGATTTAATTAGAGATTGTTGTGAGTCAATGAGTTCGTTGAGCGGTTTATCGTAATCAGCTGAAATGCACGCTTGATTTAAGCATTGTAAAAGTTGCTGTGTAACGCCGAAAGCGGCAGACGCGACGATGATTCCAGGCGCATCATTAAGCAATAGAGGGATATGTTTAAAATCAGCACTCGACTTTAAACAACTGCCCCCGATTTTATGTACAGTCTTTATTGAGTTAAATGGTTGCGTTTTAGCCATCATTTAACACCTTGTTTTAAATGTCGTTTCAGTACCATTCGTTTTGGGGAGTTCACCTTATACTCCTTTGCTAAGATTATAGCACAAGGATAGACTCGACATGTTGAGCTGGGATTATTTGAGCTCAATACCGAGTAGGTTGCGATGTGTACGGATTTTCGCCATAATTGCGGTCTTGTTTTCAATCTTAAAGGTGTTTTGTGGATACATTAGATAAAATTAAACAGCAAATAGCGGAACATGCTATTATACTTTATATGAAAGGCAGCCCTAAAATGCCACAGTGCGGATTTTCAGCAAGAGCTGTTCAATGCATTGATGCATGTGGTGTCGACTTTGCTTATGTGGATGTACTGGCTAATCCAGATGTCCGCCAAACCTTACCCTTACATGCAAACTGGCCAACCTTTCCTCAGCTTTATATCAAAGGTGAGTTAGTTGGTGGTTCAGATATCATTGCTGAAATGTATGAGCAAGGTGAATTAGAACCAATGCTAAAGGCAGCTGTTCAATAAAACCGATTTTAAATAGTAGAATAATGGAGAATGATATGAGTGTATTAGTTGGACGCAAAGCACCTGACTTTACGGTGCCAGCCGTACTTGGAAACGGTGAAATAGTTGATCAATATAATTTACATGAGAACATTAAAGGTAAATATGGACTAATTTTCTTTTATCCCTTAGATTTTACCTTTGTTTGCCCTTCTGAATTGATAGCACTTGATCACCGCATGGATGAGTTTAAAAGTCGCGGTGTTGAAGTTATTTCGGTATCTATTGACTCACAATTTACCCATAACGCTTATAGAAATACGTCTACAAAAGAAGGCGGTATAGGCCCTGTTTCTTACACCATGGCGGCAGATGTAACGCATAGCATATGTCAGTCTTATGGTGTTGAGCATCCTGTTGCAGGTGTTGCTTTTAGAGGTGCGTTTGTCATAGATAAAAATGGTGATGTACGTTCACAAATCGTTAATGACTTGCCAATAGGTCGAAATGTAGATGAACTATTACGCATCATAGATGCAGTTCAGTTTTTTGAAGAAAATGGCGAAGTATGTCCTGCTGGTTGGCAAAAAGGTCAGCCTGGTATGAAGGCTTCACCTAAAGGCGTTGCTGACTATTTATCAGATCATTCTGACAACTTGTAAGAATTAAACCAGTGGGTGGTACCTCCGCCCACTGATTTATGCTTAAGCGTTATTCGCTAAAGCATCCCATGTGTTAACCATTTTACAAAACAATTCCGCAGTTTTTTCCGCATCATAAATAGCGGAGTGTGCTTCTTTTGTATCAAAATCAATCTCTGCAACGTTCATGGCTTTTGCCAAAACCGTTTGGCCGTATACTAATCCTGCAAGGGTTGCCGTATCAAAGCAGGTGAAGGCATGAAATGGTGATTTGATGCCAGTTCGTTTAACCGCTTCTTTCACAAACAACAAATCAAACCAAGCATTATGCCCAACTAGCAAGGCCCTTTGACACTTGGATTCAGAAAGTGCTTTTTTTATAGGCGCGAATAATTTTGTTAAGGCCTGTGGTTCCTCTAAAGCAAACCTAAGTGGTTGGAAAGGGTCGATACCATTAAATGCCAGAGACGCAGGATCTAACTCCGCATCCTTAAATGGGAGGATGTGTTCTGAGAAAGTCGCCCCTGGTTTAAATAGCCCCTGATCATCTATACCTATGAGTACAACACTCATCTCTAATAGCGCGTGCTTGGTGGGCTCAACACCAGCTGTTTCGACGTCCACAACGACGGGTAAAAAGCCCCTAAAGCGTTGTTTTATAGGTGGGATGTTGGTTTTAGTCATTGGTTTTTACACTCCACTTTAGCATCTCACCCGCTAATACAGGGACAACTTGCTGTGTTCCCAATGGCAATGTATCGGGTATCTGTTGAGGTTGATGGACTAATTCTATTTCGCCTTTGTTCTTTGGTAGCTGATAAAAATAAGTGCCAAATTCAGATAGAAAAGCGTCTAGTTGTTGCAGTTTATCTAGTGCATTAAATACCTCAGCATACATGGCTAATGCATAAGGTGCTGAATAAATGCCAGCGCACCCACAAGCACTTTCTTTATTTGAAACAGTATGAGGGGCACTATCAGTCCCTGCAAAAAACTTGGGGTTTCCGCTCGTTGCAGCTTGTTGCAAAGCCACTTGGTCGGCATGGGATTTGAGAATAGGTAGACAATAGTAGTGTGGTTTTACACCTCCGACCAACAGCTGGTTTCGATTAAACATTAAGTGATGGGGGGTGATGGTTGCGGCTATATACTCTGACGATTGTTCAATAAAATCTACGGCGGCTTTCGAAGAAATGTGCTCTAAGACCATTCTTAATTTAGGAAATTGTTTACTTATGGGCTTAAGGTAAGATTCAATAAAATGCGCTTCGCGATCAAAAATATCACCATGGGTCACTTCCCCGTGAATTTGTAGCACCAATTGATGAGCTTGCAGTGATTCTAGAAGGGGATACAACGCCAGAATAGATGTAGCACCCTGGTCTGAGTTGGTGGTTGCGCCCGAGGGATATAATTTTGCCCCTAAAATATGCGGCGTGGACGCCGCCTTTTGTAATTCATTTTCTGTTACATCTTCATTTAAATAGAGGGTCATATAAGGCGTAAAATAAGCTTTTTTGGATACGGCTAAGATTCTTTCTCTATACGTGATAAGTTGCTCAACTGATGTTAAAGCAGGCTTTAAGTTGGGCATGACTAGTGTTCTTGCAAAGTCTCTCTCTGTAGAAGGTACCGTGTGTGGTAGCATGTCACCATCGCGTAAATGAACATGCCAATCATCAGGCCTGGTAATGATTAAATGTTTCATTGATTGCATCCAAAAACAATTATAAATGATACTAGGATAGCATGAATAACCATTATATATTGTTTCTTAGCTTTTAAAATGGAGTAGGTTTTATATGACAAAGCATAATAAATTGTTTTTTTTTGTTAAATTTATTTAGTGGTCTTTTGTTTGCGGGAGGGATCGGTGAGGAATGTAAGGCAAGCATTACCTCGATACCATGTAGTATAAAAGGCTGGGATTTTGGGGTTACAGCACTATATTTAAAACCATCCTATGGTAGCGACTTTTACCTAACCAACCATACAAACACATTAAGCCATACAACACTAAATAATTTTGAACCGGCTTGGAGCTGGGGGTTTATGGCAGAAGTATCCTACCACTATCACAATGGTAACGATATAAATGTAAATTGGTATCACCATAGCCGAGTTGAAGACAGTTATGTATATAATGGAGCCGCGCCAAACATCCAATCCATTGCAAGTGAACTAAAACACTTGTGGGATGCTGTTAATGTTGAACTTGGTCAGAAGGTACTCGTTGGGGAGCGAAGCGAAACAAGATTTCATGGTGGTTTGCAGTATGCACATATAAACAGTAACGTTCATCTCCACCAAGTAGGTACTATAGCAACAGATGCAATCCTAATGAAATACAATGGAGCTGGCCCAAGAGTTGGTGTTGATTACATTTATGTTTTAAATCAATATTTATCCATGTATGCAAAAGGCGCTGCTTCTATATTATATCTGCCATTCCGCACCTAATGGTAAAGAATTTTTAATTAACCAAACCGGCTAAAAGATTAAATAACCTTGCTTTTCCAGTACGTATTTTTGTGTATACTCTCAGCATG
>Ga0233426_10000844_pt1 | contig 30372 bp, 27 predicted proteins | sample SI_118_April2016_6_FD_179875 | JGI IMG/M metagenome (GOLD analysis project Ga0233426, IMG submission 179875) | Seawater microbial communities from Saanich Inlet, British Columbia, Canada - SI_118_April2016_10_MG | ecosystem: Environmental > Aquatic > Marine > Inlet | place: Canada: British... | reverse complement strand
CAAAAATTATTATTATTATGTCAAAAGGTAAAATCAATGTTTCGGTTGAGAATATATTTCCTCTCATCAAGAAATTTTTATACAGTGATCACGAAATATTTTTACGTGAATTAATTTCAAATGCTACCGATGCTACTTTAAAACTTAAACACCTAAGTAATCTTGGAGAAGCTACTGGAGAAGTTGGTGATCCAATAATTGAGATTAAAATAGATAAAGAAAATAAAACACTTCACATTATTGATCAGGGGATTGGTATGACTTCTGAAGAGGTTGAAAAATACATCAATCAAGTTGCTTTTTCTGGGGCTGAAGAATTTCTTGAGCAGTACAAAGACAGTGCAGCAGATAGTGGAATTATAGGGCATTTTGGTCTTGGTTTTTATTCCGCTTTTATGGTTGCAGAAAAGGTAGAATTAATAACAAAATCTTTTAAAGATGAGCCTGCCGCACATTGGACATGCGATGGATCTCCAGAATTTACTCTAGTACCCCACGACAAAAAAGAACGTGGTACTGAAATTATTCTTCACATTGCAGAAGATTCAACTGAATTTCTTGAAAATTCTAAAATAACAGAATTACTTACGAAGTATAACAAATTTATGCCGGTCGCTATTAAATTTGGTACCAAAGAAGAAACCTTACCGATTCCTGAGGGATCTCCAGAAGGAGCAGAAGCTGATAAAGTAACCCTAGACAATATTGTAAACAATCCAAATCCAGCATGGACTCTTCAACCAAGCGAATTGAAAGAAGAAGATTATAATTCTTTTTACAGAGAACTATATCCAACTCAATTTGAAGAACCTTTATTTAACATTCATTTGAATGTGGATTATCCTTTTAACTTAACTGGAATCTTATATTTTCCAAAATTAAGTAATGATTTAAGCATTCAAAAAGACCGCATACAACTGTATCAAAATCAAGTTTTTGTAACAGACAATGTAGAGGGTATCGTTCCAGAATTTTTAACAATGCTTAAAGGAGTTATTGATTCACCAGACATTCCATTGAATGTTTCACGAAGTTACCTACAGGCGGACGGAGCAGTTAAAAAAATAAGCAATTACATTACCAGAAAAGTTGCTGATAAGCTCACAAGCCTATTTAAAAAAGATAGAGCTGCGTTTGAACAGAAATGGAATGACATCAAGGTTGTTATTGAATATGGAATGCTTTCTGAAGATAAATTCTTTGAAAAATCAGACAAATTTGCACTTTACCCTACAGTAGATGGCTCCTTCTTTACGTTCGAAGAATTAAAGGAAGCAATCAAAGATTTACAAACAGACAAAGACGACAAACTCATAGTTCTTTATGCATCAAACAAAGATGAACAACACGCTTATATAGAAGCTGCAAAAGAAAAAGGATACCAAGTATTACTTTTAGATTCTCCAATTGTACCTCACTTAATTCAAAAGCTTGAGGGAGCAAACGAAAATCTTTCTTTTGTACGAGTTGATGGTGATGCCATCGAAAATCTAATTAAGAAAGATGAAGTAACTGTTTCTAAATTATCGGATGAAGAAAAAGAAAAACTAACTCCATTAATTGAAGCTGTAATTCCAAAAGAAAAATATACTATTCAATTAGAGGCATTAAGTAGTTCTCAACTTCCATTTGTATTAACTCAGCCTGAGTTCATGAGAAGAATGAAAGAAATGCAACAAACAGGTGGAGCAGGAAGTATGTTTGGGAATTTCCCGGAGATGCACAACTTAGTGGTAAATACGAATCATCCCTTAGTTAGTCAAATATTAAACACAAAGACTCAGAAAAAAAGAGAACGATTAATTCAGCAAACGCTTGATTTAGCTCGTCTATCCCAAAATCTTTTGAAAGGGGAAGAACTGACGCAGTTCATTGTCCGAAGTGTTGATCTTATTAAATAAACTACATAGTAAAAAGGCTGTCTATTTAGATAGCCTTTTTACTATGTAGTTTATTTCACAGTAGTGAATTTGTTTTTGTATATGGGAATATCTCATCATACTTCTTAATTACATTCATCCCTATTCTTCTGTTCACATGTTTCCTTTCTAATTTTTCTGGAGAATCAACCCCAGCTGCAGCTATTAGTTCTGTAAAACTTTTAAGTGTTTTTCTATGAAAGTTATCTACTCGAAAAGATTTATCATTTACATCTAGTCCACTCATTAAAGACTTATTTTGTGTTGCAACTCCAACAGGGCATGAGTTCGTATTACATTCTAACGCCTGTATACATCCAATCGCCATCATCATTGCGCGGGCACAACTTACCATATCAGCCCCTAAAGCTAAAGCACGGGCAATATGAAATCCTGTAAATATTTTACCCGATGCGATTAATTTTATTTCGCCTTTAAGTCCATAACCAACTAAAGTATCATAAACAAAAGCAAGTCCGTCTCTCAGTGGCATTCCAAGAGAATTCGAAAACTCAACCGGAGCGGCCCCTGTTCCTCCTTCTCCACCATCAACAGTTATAAAATCTGGTGTAACACCTGTTTTAATCATAGCCTTACAAATCTCTATAAATTCTTGCTGTTTTCCCACACATAGTTTAAAGCCAATTGGTTTTCCGTTAGAGCGCTCTCTGAGTAATGAAATAAACTCGATTAATTCTTCGGGATTAGAAAAGGCTGAGTGACTTGGAGGTGAATGTACATCTATATGGGGCGTTACATTTCTAATTTCTGCAATTTCTTTAGTGTTTTTTGCTGCTGGAAGTATACCTCCATGCCCTGGTTTTGCTCCTTGAGATATTTTAATCTCTATCATTTTTACAGAATCTAAACTTGCTTTTTCAGCAAAAGAGTCCGGACAAAACATACCCTCTTTTGTTCTACAACCAAAATAACCGGTTCCAATTTGCCATATCAAATCTCCATTGGGTTCTAAATGAAATGGGCTGATAGAACCTTCTCCTGTATTTTGAGCAAAATCACCCATCTTAGCCCCTTTATTTAACGCAAGGATAGCGTTTTTACTTAAAGAACCATAACTCATTGCAGAGACATTCATTAAACTAGCAGAATAAGGTAGCCTACAGTGTTTACCTCCAACTAAAACTCTTGGTTTAGTATCAATTATTTTTTTGTCAATTGCATACATCGAATGATCCATCCATTCATAACCCGATCGATATACATCCATTTGCGTACCAAAAGGAACTGTGTCTGTAACATCTTTAGCCCTTTGATAAATTAAACTTCTAAACATTCTATTGATAGGACGCCCCTGAGTATCGGTCTCTACAAAATATTGCATAATTTCAGGGCGAATTGACTCAAGTAAATACCTGAAATGTCCTAGAACTGGGAAATTTCTTAGAATGGTTTGGCGTTTTTGGGTTAAATCATAAAAACCAATTAAAATTATAGGAGCGGTAACCACTAAACTCCACAATACAGTTTTCCAAATTAAATAAACACCTGCGGTAAGAATAATGGTAAGAACGGATAACAGAATAAAACCAGAGCGAACTTTCATGACACAATAAATTTTATTAAATATAACAAATAACTCATCAATCATATTGGTGGGAAATTATCGTTTTAAGAATACTCATTAAATTGCTTAATTAAATAACTTACTTTTGAATATGCTTGAACTTTTCTCGAATACTAATGAACCCTGGCAGCCAAAACTACCAGATGCTGAATTAACATACTATTCAACCTTTTGGACAAAAGAAGAAGCAGATATTTTATATTCTGAGTTACTTAAAGAAATACCTTGGAGACAAGACCCCATAACAGTTTTCGGAAAAACATACCCCCAACCAAGACTTACTTCATTACATAGCGTAAATAAGGAACCCTACAGTTACTCTGGAATTAAAATGAACCCTGAACCTATGACAGAAACTCTTGAGCGAATTTTATCAAAAATAAAAACTGTTGAACAAAATAAATTTACTTCGGTTTTATTAAACCAGTATAGAGATGGAAAAGATAGTAACGGGTGGCATTCAGATGATGAGAAAGAATTGGGAATTAACCCAATCATCGCGTCGGTTAGCTTAGGTGAAGAACGATTTTTTCATTTAAAACATAAGAAGGATAAAACTCAACGCTTAAAAATAAAATTAGAACACGGTAGTTTATTGATTATGGGTGGTACCATGCAAGAAAACTGGCAACACCAGATAGCAAAAACTAAAAGAGAAATTAACTCGAGAATTAATTTAACATTCAGGAAAATATTAAAATAAAAAGGTTTTAAATATTTTTAATTCAAAATCGAAAATCAATACTTATTTTCGTGTGATTAAATTAATTATTGATTGAATACCAAAACCTATTTTTTACTCTTAGCTGTACTCATGCATATTAGCTCTTATTCTCAAGAGCAATTACAAGCTTTTGTGAAAGTTTCTAATCAGGAAATTATTATTGATGGCTATGAGGAGGAGGAAGTTTGGAAATCTGCAGATGAAATTACTGATTTTTGGCAGTGGTTTCCAACGGACAGTTTAAAAGCAGAACAAAAAACAACAGCCAAGTTTCTAGTCGATGATGTAAATCTTTACATCTTAGTTACTTCATATTCAAAGACTAAGGAATATATTGTTCCATCTTTAAGAAGAGATTATTCTGGAGCAGGAAATGATAATATCTCGATAATCTTAGACACTTTTATGGATGGAACCAACGGCTTTATGTTTGGCACTAATCCTCTTGGAGTAAAACGAGAATCATTGATTTCTAACGGAGGGAATGATTTCGAAAAAGATTTTAATAGAAGTTGGGATGTTAAGTGGGAAACTGAAGCTAGTCAACAAGATGGCTTTACTATTTCGGAAATTAAAATCCCCCTTAAATCAATTCAATATCCTGAAGGTGCAACACAATGGAGACTTAATATATATCGGCACGATACAGATACCAAACAATGGTTCACTTGGGCTAATATCCCTCAAAACCAAACAATTTCAGGCTTAGCTTATGCTGGGGTTCTAAATTTCGAAAAACCTTTAAAGAAGTCAGGAAAAACAGTAGCTCTTATTCCATATATAGGAGGTTCCGTTCTAAAAGACTTTGATGCCGATGAACGTAAAAGTGTATTCAATTATGGTGGGGATGCTAAAGTTTCAGTAGGAAGTGGGATGAACCTAGATTTAACAATTAATCCAGATTTTTCTCAAGTAGAAGTTGATGATCAGATCATAAACCTAAGTAGATTTGAAGTTACACTTCCAGAGAAAAGACAGTTTTTTATTCAAAACAGTGATCTATTTGTGAACTTCGGAGATAGTAGGGAAGCACAACCTTTTTTCTCAAGGAGGATTGGAGTGGCTAAGGACACTACAGGAGCTACTTTTGAGAATAAAATTATAGCTGGAGTTCGATTAAGTGGTAAAGTAAATAATGATCTTCGTCTTGGTTTTTTAAACATGCAAACCGAGCAGGATGAAGCAAATCAAATTGCTGCAAATAACAATACCGTATTTACAATTCAGCAAAAAGTATTTGATCGGTCTAACATAAACTTCATATTTGTTAATAGACAAACCACCGGAGATCCAGATTTTGAACACACCCAAGACCGTTTCAATAGAGTTGTTGGTGTTGATTTTAATTTAGCTTCTAAAAGTAATCGTTGGAATGGTCGAACTTTTATTCATAACTCATTTAGTCCTGATCAAAAAAATGATGCATATTCAGCTGGTATTAATCTAGAATATAACGCTAAAGTTCATTCTGTATCTTATGGAGGTGTTCGTATCGGAGATAATTATCAATCTGACCTAGGATTCATCAGAAGAACTGGAATATTAAAAAACTATTTGCGCTATACTTACAGAATCTGGCTTGATTCTAAAATTCTGCGTTCTATCAATCTATCACAAACTTTTTACTATGTTGGAAGACCTAAAGATGATAACTTAACTACAGATCGAGGGCTTTGGTCCAATGTAGAATTTTCTTTTAAAAATCAATCAAGAATTCAATTACGATACAGTAATAGATACACCTATCTTCTCAATTCATTTGACCCAACAAGAAGTTTAGACATTGATCCTTTATCTGCAAATACAGGTTTCAAGTACAATGATGTTGAAGTTTCTTATCGTTCTGATCCCAACAATATCTTTACATATAATGCAAGAAGCTCTTATGGTAGTTTTTTCAATGGAAAAAAACTCTCTTTCTCTTCCCAAATGAATTATCGCATTCAGCCCTATTTTACAGCGAGTATGCGCTTAAATTATGATCGGATTGAATTGCCTAATTATAATGCAGTTGATTTAATACTAGTGGGTCCAAAGGTTGATGTCACTTTTAATAAAAAATTATTCTGGGGGACATTTTTCCAATACAGTTCTCAGTCAGAAATATTTGGTGTCAATTCAAGATTACAATGGAGATTTAGTCCTTTATCAGATTTTTATCTTGTTTATAATGATAATTACTTTGTAACTGATACTTTTGCACCTAAAGTTCGGAGTTTAACCTTTAAACTAACCTATTGGTTCAATAAATAAAAAACATTTTATGAGATCTATTTTTACCCTATTCGTTTCAATCTTATTAATCTCTTGTGGCTCATCAACAAAAAAAGCCATGAATGTAACAGGAACAATTGACGGATTAAGAAAAGGAACTTTATACCTTCAAAAAATTGAAGACACGCTTCTTGTTAATGTAGATTCAATTAAAGTCGAAAAAAATAAAGTTTTTAGTTTGGGAGATGATGGAATAACATCACCAGAAATGTATTACTTATATCTTGACAAAGAAGACGGGAATGTATTGAATGACCGCATTTCGTTTTTTGGAGAAAAAGGAGATATTACTATAAACACTTTATTAAAAACATTCGAAAGTAGTGCAAAGATTTCGGGATCCGAAAATCAAGTTTTATGGGAGGAATATCAAGGAACATTAAGAAGATTTAATGAAACGAGTCTTGAGCTTTTGAAAAATTATATAGAAGAAGATTCTTTAAGTCCAGAGGCAAAAGAAGCTAAATTTGAAGAAGACTCTAAAAGATTATTAAAAAGGCGTTATCTATATGCTTTAAACTTTGCAACAAACCATGCGGATAAAGAAATAGCCCCATATATTGGGTTATTCGAAATTAGTAATGCAAACCCAAAGCTTCTCAATAATCTTTATTCAGAAATGTCTGAAAAAGTAAAAAACTCAACCTATGGGGTTGAGTTTAGTAAACATCTTGCTTCCCTAAAGGAAGAATAATTCTGTGAAACTTTCTATTTAAGCTTATCTATTTTATCTGAAATAGAAGCAGTTGTTTTATTCAATTGCCCTACAATTGAATTGAAATGTTTCTTTGCAGAAGTTCCTTCTTGAAAATCGTGAATTTTAATAATAAGTTCATCAAACAAAGCAATTGCTTCATCGATTAACTTTTCACTTTTCTTGAAATCACCTTTAGGATTCATTAGTTCCCAAACATAGATTTCTTCTATTAAAGAGCCAACACTATTATTGATATCTTTCTTTAGTTGTTTTTTACTAGCCATAACACTTCTTTGTTTTTGGTAAAGGTATTGAAATTATATTTGTTAATGTCAGTAGTATCTTAAAGTAAGATTCGAAAATAGTTATTTTAATTTCTGTAATGCTTTCTTAATATGACTATCTGGCAATAAACTATTATGAACGTATGAAACGTCCCCTTCTTTATTAATTACAAAAGTTATTCGTTTAGTGTAGAGGCCAAATAGAATCTTCGGCAATTTAAACAAGCGCTGTGCTTTTTGTTTAGAATCGGATAAAAGTATAAACGGAAGACGATGTCTTTTAGCAAATTTCTGATGACTTTTAACCCCATCTGAGCTAATACCAATTACCTCTGCACCTAGTTCAAGAAACTCCTCATAATGATCTCTAAAACTACAAGCCTCAGCTGTGCATCCAGGTGTTTCGTCTTTTGGGTAAAAATAAATAATAACAGGTTTTACACCGATTACTGTTTCACTTTTAAATTGATTTCCATGTTGATCAAATAATTCAAATCTAGGAACAGGATCACCTATTTTTAAGCTCATAAATTTTCGGAGTAAGTCACAAAGTTTCTTGGAGTTTCATAGAGTACAACTTCCATTCTTTGCTCTTTGGTAAGGATTTTTTTTAATTTATTATAAATAACAACAACGATGTTTTCTGCGGTAGGTATCGTATCGGAAAATTCTGGAACTTCTAAGTTTAAGTTTTTATGATCAAAAGCATCTTCAACTTCAGATTTAATATAATCTTTTAAAACTTTCATATCCATAACATAACCTGTGTTAGGGTCGATTGGTCCAGTTACACTTACAATTAGCTCGTAATTGTGTCCGTGGAAGTTTGGATTAGAACATTTACCAAATATGGCATTATTTTGTTCGTCAGTCCAATCTTTTCTGTACAAGCGATGTGCTGCATTAAAATGTGCTTTTCTGCTTACTGTTACATTCATTATTTTTGGTTTAAATGATTATAAAAACGTTCAAAGATTATAGCAAACCACACAGTATAAGAATCTGGATTATTTTTTAAGTCAGAATTAATCTCTTCAATATTCATCCATTTCCAAGAAGCAACTTCTTCTGGATTAATAACAGGATCTCCTTCATACCGACCAAGCATAACGTGATCTAATTCATGTTCTGTTAAACCATTGTCAAAAGGTGCTTTATATATAAAATTGAAAAGATATTCTAAAGGGGTTGTAAAGCCCATTTCTTCATCGAGTCTTCTAAGTCCTGCTTCAATATTACCTTCGCCATCACGTTGATGACTACAACATGTGTTTGTCCAAAGTCCTGGAGAGTGATATTTTTCTAAAGCTCGTTGTTGGAGCATCAATTCATTTTTGTCATTTACAACAAAAACAGAAAAGGCACGGTGTAAAACTGCCTTCTCATGAGCCTCCATTTTTGGCATCAAACCTATGGGTTCATCATTCGAGTTAACGAGTATAACTTTTTCTTCTTCCATCGTTTCAAAATTACCAATTAATTTATCAAAAACCTATTTTGAAAAGCATGAGCCTTCCTATATATATTTGTATTTTTGAGCAAAATTTAATTCATGTTTTTAGAAGAAATCGCAAGGAGGAGAACCTTTGGAATTATTTCGCACCCTGATGCTGGAAAAACCACTCTAACAGAAAAATTACTCCTTTTTGGAGGAGCAATTCAAGAGGCTGGAGCTGTGAAGTCGAACAAAATTAAAAAAGGTGCTACAAGCGATTTTATGGAAATTGAACGTCAACGTGGAATTTCTGTAGCCACTTCTGTTCTTGCCTTTATTTATAAAAACAAGAAAATAAATATCCTCGATACACCTGGACACAAAGATTTTGCAGAGGACACTTTTAGAACCTTGACTGCTGTAGATAGTGTTATAGTTGTAATTGATGTTGCTAAAGGAGTAGAAGAACAAACCGAAAAATTAGTAGAGGTATGCCGAATGCGAAGTATCCCTATTATTGTTTTCATAAACAAATTGGATCGAGAGGGAAAAGATTCTTTTGACCTTTTAGATGAAATCGAAACAAAATTAGGATTGCGCGTTACTCCTTTATCTCACCCAATTGGAATGGGTTATGACTTTAAAGGAATTTATAATATTTGGAATAAAAACGCAAAACTATTTCTGGAAGACACCAAGACATCTAAAGGGGAAACTGTTTCGTTTGATGATTTAGATGATCCTGAGCTCGAACGTTTAATAACTATTAATTCTCTAGAAACTTTAAAAGAAGAATTAGAATTAGTTTCTGGAGTTTATCCCCCATTTTCACAAGATGAATATTTAGCTGGAAAACTACAACCTGTATTTTTTGGTTCTGCTTTAAATAATTTTGGAGTACAAGAACTGCTAGATTGCTTTATAGATATTGCTCCACCCCCACTAGAAAAACAAGCAGAAGAACGTGTAATTCAACCTAATGAAGACAGCTTCAGTGGTTTTGTTTTTAAAATACACGCCAACATGGATCCAAATCATAGAGATCGCTTAGCGTTTATTAAAATCGTTTCTGGAACTTTTGAGCGAAACACTCCTTATTTGCATGTTCGAAATAATAAAAAAGTTAAATTTTCAAGTCCTAACGCCTTTTTTGCAGAACGAAAAGAGATTGTGGACATCTCTTATCCTGGAGATATTGTTGGGCTACATGATACTGGAAATTTTAAAATTGGAGACTCCCTAACCTCAGGGGAAAAGATTCATTTCAAAGGTATTCCAAGCTTCTCTCCCGAACATTTTAGATACATCAATAATGCGGATCCAATGAAAGCTAAACAACTAAACAAAGGGGTTGATCAGCTTATGGATGAAGGGGTAGCACAGTTGTTTACTATGTCTATGAACAACCGAAAAATTATTGGTACCGTTGGAGCACTTCAATTTGAAGTTATTCAATACCGTTTGGAACACGAATATGGAGCTATTTGTTCCTATGAAAATCTTAATGTTTATAAAGCCTGTTGGGTAGAGCCAGAAGATGAGAAGAATCAAGAGTTTGTTGACTTTAAAAGAGTAAAACAAAAATTCTTAGCTACAGATAAAGAAGGACAATTAGTCTTTTTAGCAGATTCTAGCTTTTCATTACAAATGACACAACAAAAATATCCATCTGTTAAGTTTCATCTTACCTCAGAATTTTAATCTAATCCTTAGAGGCATCGAAACCACGTTTACCGAGCAAGATGTCAAAAAAAAGTGTGAAATCGCCTCTTAAACTCCATAAAGGATGCTTAAAAGTGGCTGGTTTGTTTTTTTCAAAAAAGGCATGACCAATCCAAGCAAAACCATATCCTGTTAATGGAAGTGCGATCCAATAACGAGCTTCTTTCTGAGCGAATATTAAAAAAACTAACAGTCCTAGAACTAAAAATGTACCTATAAAGTGAAGGATGCGACTGGTTTTATTTTTATGTTCTGATAAGTAGAATGGATAAAATTCTTTAAAGTTTTTAAAAGATGAGTTTCCCATGGTCTTTGCTTTTTACTAAAGTAACCTTTTTATAATTCAAAAGAAAACAAGATAATCATTTGAATATGATTAAAAAAAATCCCCAACATTGCTGTTGAGGATTATTTTATTAGGCTTCACCGGTAGGGCCAAAATTTAATGGAATTGGAGGTTGTTCGTTAAATTGAATTTCTCCATTTGCATTTTCAAACCGTTGAATATTTTCACTCAACGCTTTATGTAATCTCTTGGCATGTTGCGGTGTTAAAATAATTCTAGACTTAACCTTAGCTTTTGGAGCCCCAGGCATCATTGATATAAAATCAACAATAAACTCAGATACTGAATGGTTGATTATGGCTAGGTTCGAGTAGGTACCCTCTGCCGTAGCTTCATCTAATTCAATATTTATTTTTTGTTCTTCTGTCTTTGAATCACTCATAACTTATGCTTCTACTTCAGCTTCTGTTTCTTCTTTGTTAATCAACAAGCTTGTGTATTCTTCTTTAGAACCTACAATAACGTCATTGTACTCTCTAAGACCAGTTCCTGCAGGTATTTTGTGACCTACAATTACATTTTCTTTTAAGCCTTCTAGTGTATCAACTTTTCCGTTTACAGCGGCTTCGTTTAATACTTTAGTTGTTTCTTGGAAAGAAGCTGCAGAAATAAATGACTTTGTTTGTAGCGATGCTCTTGTAATTCCTTGAAGCTCCGTAGTAGCGGTTGCAGAACGTGCATCACGTGCAACAACTAATGCTTTTCCTTCACGTTTAAGAATTGAATTTTCATCTCTAAGCTCTCTTGAAGTAATTAATTGACCTTCTTTTAAATTCTCAGAATCTCCTGCTTCTTCAACAACCTTCTTACCAAATAACTCGTCGTTTTCAGTAATGAAATCGTATCTGTGAATCAATTGATTTTCTAAGAAAATAGTATCTCCTGGATCGTTAATTTTAACCTTACGCATCATTTGACGTACTACTACTTCAAAATGCTTATCGTTAATTTTCACTCCTTGTAATCGGTATACCTCTTGTACTTCGTTTACTAAGTATTGTTGTACTGCCGATGGACCTTTAATTTTTAAGATATCAATCGGTGTAATAGAACCGTCTGATAAAGGCATACCTGCTTTAACAAAATCATTTTCTTGAACAAGAATTTGACTTGATAATTTAACTAGATATTTTCTAACGTCACCAAATTTAGATTCTACTATAATCTCACGGTTACCTCTTTTAATTTTTCCAAAAGAAACAACTCCGTCGATTTCAGATACAACAGCAGGATTAGAAGGATTACGTGCTTCGAAAAGTTCAGTTACACGAGGAAGACCTCCTGTAATATCACCAGAACGAGCAGATTTTCTTGGTATCTTAACTAAGATTTTACCTTCTTGAATCTCTTCGTTATCGTCAACCATAATGTGAGCTCCAACTGGAAGGTTGTACGAACGTAATACAGTTCCTTTGTTATCTTGAATCAATAAAGTAGGTATTACTTTCTTGTTTCTAGATTCTGAAATTACTTTCTCTTGGAATCCTGTTTGTTCATCAATCTCGACTTGATAAGTGACACCTTGTTCTACATTTTCGTAAACAATTTTACCTGTAAATTCAGAAACAATAACTCCGTTAAATGGATCCCACTGACAAATAAGATCGTTTTTCTTAACAGTACTTCCGTTCTTGATCATTAATGTTGATCCATAAGGAATATTATTGGTACTCAATACAACTTTGGTTTTCTTATCAGACAATTTAATTTCAGAAGTTCTAGAAATTACGATATCGATAACATTGCCTTCAGCATCTTTACCTTTTACAGTCTTAAGATCTTCGATTTCAGCAACTCCATCGAACTTAACGCGTAGTTCGTTCTCTTGAGAACTACCACCTGCTACTCCACCTACGTGGAATGTTCTTAAGGTTAACTGAGTTCCTGGCTCTCCAATAGACTGAGCTGCAACTACACCTACAGCCTCCCCTTTTTGAACCATTTTTCCCGTTGCAAGGTTACGACCATAACATGATGTACAAATTCCTTTCTTAGCTTCACAAGTAAGTGGAGAACGAACTTCTATTGATTCGATTGGAAGCTGATCTACACTGTCAGCTACTAAATCAGAAATTTCTGTATTTGCTTCAATAATTACCTCTCCATCTAATGGATTGATTACATCAAACAAAGCAACTCTTCCTCGGATACGATCGGATAAAGGCTCTACAATTTCTTCATTCTTTCTTAACGGCTTAACTTCAATTCCTCTTAACGTACCACAATCAACTTCGTTGACAATAACGTCTTGAGAAACATCAACTAAACGACGAGTAAGGTATCCTGCATCGGCAGTTTTAAGTGCTGTATCCGCTAATCCTTTACGTGCACCGTGAGTAGAAATAAAGTATTCAAGAATCGAAAGACCTTCTTTAAAGTTAGAAAGAATCGGATTTTCAATAATCTCTCCCCCTCCTGAGGTAGATTTTTTAGGCTTTGCCATTAATCCACGCATCCCTGTTAACTGTCGAATCTGTTCCTTAGATCCACGAGCTCCAGAATCTAACATCATATATACGGAGTTAAACCCTTGTTGATCTTCACTAATTCTCTTCATCGCTAAGTTTGTTAAGCGTGAATTTGTGTTAGTCCAAACATCGATGATCTGATTGTAACGTTCGTTATTAGTAATCAGACCCATGTTGTAGTTACCTTTAATACTGTCCACTAAACTATTAGCTTCATCAATTAAAGGTTGCTTTTCTGGTGGAATAATAATATCTCCTAAACTAAAAGATAATCCTCCTTTAAATGCAAACCCGTATCCCATACTTTTAATCTTATCTAAGAATTCAGCAGTTTCAGGAACACTAGTTACTTTAAGGATTTGCCCAATAATTTCACGTAGATTTTTCTTAGTAAGTACTTCGTTGAAGTATCCCGCGTTTTCTGGAACAACCTCGTTAAATAAAACTCTACCTACTGTAGTATCTATGATTTTATATTCTAGAACACCTTCTTCATTTAGGTCTTTTGCTCTAATCTTTATAGTAGCATTAAGGTCAACGCGTTTTTCGTTGTATGCAATATGAACCTCTTCTACAGAATAGAAAGTAAGTCCCTCTCCAACCACTCTGTGATCTTTAGTAGACTTTCTTGCTTTTGTCATGTAGTAAAGACCCAATACCATATCCTGAGAAGGAACCGTTACCGGTGACCCGTTTGCAGGGTTCAAGATATTATGAGAAGCCAACATTAATATTTGTGCCTCAAGAATCGCTTCCGGTCCCAGTGGTAAATGAACTGCCATCTGATCACCATCAAAATCGGCGTTAAATGCAGTACAAACCAATGGATGTAATTGAATTGCTTTTCCTTCAATAAGTTTTGGCTGGAATGCTTGAATACCAAGTCTGTGTAATGTAGGGGCACGGTTTAATAATACTGGGTGACCTTTTAATACACTTTCTAAAATATCCCAAACTACAGGCTCTTTACGATCTATAATTTTCTTAGCAGATTTTACCGTTTTAACAATTCCACGCTCAATTAATTTGCGTGTAATAAACGGCTTGTATAATTCAGCAGCCATATCCTTTGGAAGACCACATTCAAATAATTTTAATTCAGGTCCTACAACAATTACAGAACGTGCTGAATAATCAACTCGTTTCCCTAGTAAGTTTTGTCTGAAACGACCTTGTTTTCCTTTTAAGGAATCAGATAATGATTTTAACGGACGGTTAGAGTCTGTTTTTACAGCAGAAGACTTTCTTGTATTATCAAATAAAGAATCTACAGATTCTTGAAGCATTCGCTTCTCGTTTCTTAAGATAACCTCTGGTGCTTTAATTTCAACTAAACGCTTTAATCGGTTGTTACGAATAATAACACGACGATAAAGATCATTTAAATCTGAAGTAGCAAAACGACCTCCGTCTAAAGGAACTAATGGGCGTAATTCTGGTGGAATTACTGGTACAGCTTTGATAATCATCCACTCTGGAAGATTTTCGCTGCGTAAGTTAGCATCTTTAAAAGCTTCAACAACTTGAAGTCTTTTTAGAGCTTCCGTTTTACGTTGTTTAGAAGTTTCATTGTTTGCTTTGTGGCGTAATTCGTATGAAAGTTCTTCTAAATTAATTCTTGAAAGTAAATCAATTAAACACTCAGCTCCCATTTTCGCGATGAATTTGGTAGGGTCAGTATCGTCTAAATATTGATTTTCAATTGGTAATTTCTCCAGAGCATTTAAGTACTCTTCTTCAGAAAGGAAATCCATCTTTTGAAGCGGTTCTCCTTCTTCATTCTTAGCATCACCAGGTTGAATTACGACATAACGCTCATAATAGATAATCATGTCTAACTTCTTAGATGGTAATCCAAGTAAGTATCCTATTTTATTTGGTAAAGAACGGAAATACCAGATATGAGCAACAGGAACAACCAAGTTGATATGTCCTACGCGATCTCTACGTACTTTCTTTTCTGTAACTTCTACACCACATCGGTCACAAACGATTCCTTTGTATCGGATTCTTTTGTATTTACCACATGCACATTCAAAATCTTTAACTGGGCCAAAAATTCGCTCGCAGAAAAGACCATCACGTTCCGGCTTGTGGGTACGATAATTGATGGTTTCAGGTTTTAAAACTTCCCCACGTGAGTTTCCTAAAATTACTTCAGGAGAAGATAATCCAATAGAAATTTTATTGAATTTTTTTTGAGTAACAATTTCGTTATTTCTTGCCATAACTACCTGCTGTTTTTTTTTATAATATTTATAAAAGAAGTGAACTTCTTTATTATTCTTCTAAACGAATGTCAAGACCTAGACCTTTCAATTCATGCATCAATACATTAAACGACTCAGGTAAACCTGGTTCAGGAAGTGTATCTCCTTTTACAATCGCTTCATATGTTTTAGCTCTACCTACAACATCATCGGATTTAACTGTTAAGATTTCCTGTAGTGTACTAGAAGCTCCATATGCTTCAAGTGCCCAAACTTCCATCTCTCCGAAACGTTGACCTCCAAATTGTGCTTTACCACCCAGTGGTTGTTGCGTGATAAGAGAGTAAGGTCCGATAGATCTTGAGTGCATTTTGTCATCAACCATATGCCCTAATTTAAGCATGTAGATTACACCTACTGTTGCTGGTTGATCAAAACGCTCTCCTGTTCCTCCGTCATAAAGATAAGTATGTCCGTATCTTGGAATTCCTGCTTCGTCTGTAAGTGAGTCAATTTGACTTGCACTTGCTCCATCAAAAATTGGTGTAGCATATTTCTGATCTAATTTTTGACCAGCCCATCCAAGAACTGTTTCATAAATCTGACCAATATTCATTCGAGAAGGTACTCCTAATGGGTTTAGAACGATATCTACTGGTGTTCCGTCTTCTAAGAAAGGCATTTCTTCGTGACGTACAATACGTGCAACAATACCTTTATTTCCGTGACGTCCTGCCATTTTATCACCTACTTTAAGTTTACGTTTCTTAGCAATATATACTTTTGCTAAACGTTTAATTCCAGCTGGTAATTCATCTCCAACACTAATTGTAAATTTCTCACGACGTAATGCTCCCTGAAGATCATTTTCTTTGATCTTGTAATTATGGATTAAGTCTGCAATTAATTCATTAGTAGAATCTGTAGTAGTCCACACTCCTTTAGTAAGGTGCGTATAATCTTCTACTGCAGTAAGCATCTTAAGGGTATATTTTTTTCCTTTTGGTAAAATTTCTTCCCCTAGGTCATTCTGTACCCCTTGACAAGTTTTTCCGTTTACGATGGTGAATAATTTTTCAACCATAATAGAATGAAGATTATCAAACTTAACAATGAATTGGTTTTCTAATTCTTCCAACTCTTGTTTATCTTGATTTCTTTTACGCTTATCTTTTACAGATCGAGTAAATAATTTTTTATCAATTACAACCCCATGAAGAGATGGTGGTGCTTTTAATGAAGCATCTTTTACATCTCCAGCTTTATCACCGAATATAGCGCGTAAAAGTTTTTCTTCTGGCGTTGGATCTGATTCTCCTTTAGGAGTAATTTTTCCGATTAATATATCTCCTGGATGAACTTCAGCTCCAATACGAATCATTCCAAATTCATCAAGATCTTTAGTAGCTTCTTCACTAACGTTAGGGATATCATTTGTAAGTTCTTCTGAACCTAATTTAGTGTCTCGAACATCTAAAGAATATTCATCAATATGAATAGAAGTAAATACGTCCTCACGAACAACACGCTCAGAAATTACAATTGCATCCTCAAAGTTATACCCTTTCCAAGGCATGAAGGCTACTTTCATGTTTCTTCCTAAAGCAAGCTCTCCATCTTGAGTTGCATATCCTTGAGAAAGCACTTGCCCTTTTTCAACTCTATCGCCTTTTTTAACGATTGGTTTTAGGTTAATACAGGTCCCTTGGTTTGTTTTTCTAAATTTAATTAAGTTGTATGATTTAGTATCGCTTTCAAATCGAACCAAATGTTCGTTCTCAGTAAGATCGTATTTGATTGTAATTTTATTAGCATCTACATATTCTACAACACCATTACCTTCAGCATTTATAAGTACTCTAGAATCTGAAGCAACTTGACGCTCAAGTCCAGTACCAACAATTGGCGATTCAGGACGTAATAAAGGCACTGCCTGACGCATCATGTTAGATCCCATCAATGCACGGTTTGCATCATCATGTTCCAGAAATGGAATTAAAGATGCAGAAATAGATGCAATTTGATTCGGTGCTACATCTGTGTAGTCAACTAAATTAGGATCAATTACAGGATAATCTGCTTCTAGGCGTGCGATAATTTTATCTGCAGTAATGGTTCCATTCTCATCAAAAGGAATGTTCGCTTGAGCAATTAATTTACTCTCTTCCTCTTCTGCACTTAAGTAAATAGTTTCGTCAAGATTAATTTTCCCTTCTGTAACTTTACGGTAAGGAGTCTCAATAAATCCTAAGTTATTTACTTTTGCGAAAACACCTAGCGAAGAAATCAAACCAATGTTTGGTCCCTCTGGAGTTTCAATAGGACATAAACGTCCGTAGTGAGTGTAATGTACATCTCGCACCTCAAAACCAGCTCGTTCTCTTGAAAGTCCTCCAGGTCCAAGAGCTGATAAACGTCTCTTGTGAGTAATCTCTGCTAATGGATTCGTTTGATCCATAAACTGAGATAATTGGTTTGTTCCAAAGAATGTGTTAATTACTGAGGATAATGTTTTAGCATTTATTAGGTCAATCGGAGTAAATACTTCGTTATCACGAACATTCATTCGCTCACGAATTGTTCTAGCCATACGAGCTAAACCTACTCCAAACTGAGAAGATAATTGCTCTCCTACAGTACGGACACGACGGTTAGATAAGTGATCAATATCATCGATTTCTGCTTTCGAGTTAATCAATTCAATTAAATACTTAACTATGGTAATGATGTCTTGTTTCGTTAAAACAAGTTTATCCATTCCTTCGTCGTTCCCTAACTTTTTATTCATTCGGTAACGACCAACCTCACCTAGGTTATATCGTTGATCCGAGAAGAATAATTTGTCAATAATCCCACGCGCAGTTTCTTCATCTGGCGGCTCAGCATTTCTTAATTGACGGTATATGTGTTCAACAGCTTCTTTTTCTGAGTTTGTTGGATCTTTTTGAAGTGTATTGTGAATGATTGCATAGTCAGACATATGAGCGTCTACTTTGTGCAATAAAATAGTTTTTACGTTAGCCTCAAGAATTTCATCGATGTGGTCTTTTTCAACTACTGTATCACGATCAATGATGATCTCGTTTCGTTCAATTGAAATTACTTCACCTGTGTCTTCATCAACGAAATCTTCATGCCATGAATTTAATACACGTGCAGCAAGCTTACGTCCAAGAATTTTCTTGAGTGTGGTTTTTGAAACTTTAACCTCTTCTGCAAGATCAAAGATTTCAAGAATATCTTTATCACTTTCAAATCCGATTGCACGGAAAAGTGTAGTTACAGGTAATTTTTTCTTACGATCGATGTATGCATACATTACATTGTTAATGTCTGTAGCAAACTCAATCCAAGATCCTTTAAAAGGAATTACTCTAGCAGAATACAATTTAGTACCATTTGCATGGAATGACTGTCCAAAGAACACACCAGGTGAACGGTGTAACTGAGATACAACGATACGTTCAGCACCATTGATCACAAAAGTTCCACTTGGAGTCATGTAAGGAATTGTTCCAAGGAATACGTCTTGTACGATTGTTTCGAAATCCTCGTGTTCCGGATCGGTGCAATACAATTTTAGACGTGCCTTTAAAGGAACTGAATATGTTAATCCACGCTCAATACATTCCTGAATGGAATATCTAGGTGGATCAACGAAATAATCAATAAATTCTAAAACAAACTGATTACGAGTGTCCGTAATTGGAAAGTTTTCTTTGAAAGTATTGAAAAGACCTTCTTCTGCACGTTCGGCAGATTTGGTCTCGAGTTGAAAGAAATCTTGAAAAGATTTAATTTGAATATCAAGAAAATCAGGATAATCGGGTGTCTTCTTAGCAGAAGCAAAATTTACTCTATTCTTTAATATACTCGGCATCAGGAGTGGTTTTATATTAATTTCAACAACGATACAAGACTTGGGATGTCTATAAACTATAAAAGGGTTAAAGCCTCTGGACAAATTCCAGAGGCAATAACCTTATTTATTGGGGTGGGGAGAACTATTTAAGTTCAACCTCAGCTCCAGCTTCTTCTAAAGAAGTTTTTAATCCTTCAGCTTCGTCTTTAGAAACACCTTCTTTTACATTAGCTGGTGCCTCGTCAACTAAGCCTTTAGCTTCTTTAAGACCAAGACCTGTAAGTTCTTTTACAAGTTTAACAACTGCTAATTTAGAAGCACCTGCTGACTTAAGAACAACAGTAAATTCTGTTTGCTCTTCTGCCGCATCTGCACCACCTGCAGCTGGACCTGCCACTGCAACTGCTGCTGCTGCTGGCTCGATACCATACTCATCTTTTAAAATAGTAGCTAATTCATTAACTTCTTTTACTGTTAAATTAACTAGTTGTTCTGCGAATTCTTTTAAATCTGCCATTTTCTATAGTTTTGAAATTTATTTAAATAATATTTAGTTTGGTGCAAGCACCGGGTTTATCAGTCTATTTTTCTGATAAAGTTTTAATAATACCTGCAAGTGTTCCTCCACCAGACTTAAGTCCAGAGATAACGTTCTTAGCAGGAGATTGTAATAAGGTAATAATATCACCAATTAATTCTTCTTTCGATTTGATTGCAACTAAAAGATCAATTTGATCATCACCTACATAAACAGCCTCTTCAATATAAGCGCCCTTTAAAACAGGTTTGTCAGATTTCTTACGGAAATCTTTGATTACTTTTGCTGGTGCATTACCAACCTCAGAAAACATCAATGATGTATTTCCTTTCAATACTTCTTTTAAGTCACCGAATTCTTTATCCGAAGCATCCATTGCTTTTGATAAAAGTGTATTCTTAACTACGGATAGTCTAATACCAGCCTTAAAACAAGCACGTCTAAGCGCGGTAGTATCTTTAGCATTTAAACCTGCTGTATCTGTTAGATACAAAGTTTTAGCGTCAGACAGTTCTGCGGTTAGCGTTTCAATTACTTGCGATTTTTCTTCTCTTGTCATTCGAATTAGTTTTAAAAAATCTTAAGCGATTTTAGTGTCAATTGAAATACTAGGACTCATTGTGCTGGACATAAAAATGCTCTTCACATAAATTCCTTTGGTCGTAGAAGGTTTAAGCTTCAAAATTGTATTTAATAATTCTGCTGCATTCTCCTTGATTTTGTCAGCGGTGAATGATGATTTACCTACAGATGCATGAACGATTCCTGTTTTATCAACTTTGAAATCAATCTTACCTCCTTTTACATCACTAACAGCTTTCTTAACGTCCATAGTTACTGTACCTGTCTTTGGGTTTGGCATCAAACCACGTGGGCCTAATACTCGTCCTAAAGGACCTAATTTACCCATAACGCTAGGCATTGTAACAATTACATCAACATCGGTCCAACCGTCTTTGATTTTTTGTAAATACTCATCTAGTCCAACGTAGTCAGCTCCACCTTCTAATGCTTCAGCTTCCTTGTCAGGAGTTACTAAAGCGAGTACTCGAACATTTTTTCCAGTACCATGAGGAAGGGTTACTACTCCACGAACCATTTGATTAGCTTTCTTAGGATCAACTCCTAAACGAACTGCTAAGTCCACAGAAGCGTCGAATTTTACATTAGTAATTTCTTTAACTAATGAGGAAGCTTCTTCAAGAGAGTAGACTTTATTAGCTTCTACTTTAGCTCTTGATTCTTTCTGATTTTTTGTAAGTCTTGCCATTTTCTTTCTTTATAAAATTAAAAAGGGGACTCTCCTCCTGATACAGTGAAGCCCATAGATCGTGCGGTACCCGCAACCATTTTCATTGCTGATTCAATTGTAAATGCATTTAAATCTTGCATTTTATCCTCTGCAATTACTCGTACTTGGTCCCAGGATACTTTTGCAACTTTAACTCTATTTGGCTCACCTGAACCTTTCTTGGCTTTTGCTGCTTCCATCAATTGAATGGCCGCCGGAGGTGTTTTAATGATGAAGTCAAATGACTTATCTTTATATACAGAGATTACAACTGGTAAAACTTTACCAGGTTTATCCTGAGTTCTAGCATTAAACTGCTTACAAAACTCCATGATATTGACCCCTGCAGCACCTAGCGCGGGTCCAACCGGTGGCGACGGATTCGCTGCACCTCCCCTTACTTGTAATTTGACTAGCTTGTCTATTTCTTTTGCCATTGTTTCAATTTACGATTAAGAATGATTTAGAGTGGAAGCTCTATTTCATTCGATATTTGTGTAACATTTATATTTTCTCTACTTGCATGTAACTCAATTCTAATGGTGTTTTTCTTCCGAAAATCTTAACCATTACTTGAAGTTTACGTTTCTCCTCGTTAACGGTTTCAATAGATCCAGTAAATCCATTGAATGGGCCATCGATTACTTTAATTGTCTCTCCGGATGAATATGGAATAGCTGCGTGCTGCTCTGTAAGAGCGAGTTCATCAACTTTACCTAACATACGGCTAACTTCTGAAGATCTTAAAGGAATTGGTTCTCCTCCTTTTGTTTCTCCTAAGAAACCTATTACATTAGTTACAGATTTAATAATGTGAGGAATCTCACCTACCAAATCAGCTTTTATCATAATGTAACCAGGGAAATATACTTTTTCTTTATTTATTTTTTTTCCATTACGGATTTGCACAACTTTTTCAGTTGGAACAAGAATATCCTCGAGATGGTGATCATACCCAAGACGAGTGATCTCTGAAGCTATGTAATCTTTAATTTTAGCTTCTTGCCCGCTTACAGCGCGAACAACATACCATTTTTTTTCGCTTACTTCAGACATTTATCCGTTGATTAAGTTAAAGTATACACCAATAACTCTAGATAGAACTGTATCAGCACCCCATATAGCTAATGAAAAAAGGAGCGAAAAAACAAGTACTACAACTGTTAATCGTTGTAATTCTGCTCGTGGAGTCCACGAAACATTGTTACTTAACTCTTCGAAAGAATCTTTTATATAGGATATAATTGCTGACATTTGTTGCTATTATTAATTATGCACGGGTTGAGAGGCTCGAACTCCCGACACCTGGTTTTGGAGACCAGTGCTCTACCAACTGAGCTAAACCCGTTTTTATTTGACACAAAAGGCATCCGTCGAAGACGGACACCTTGATGCATCATATTAAAAACTTTTTTGCTTAATCTAGGATCTCTGTAACCTGACCAGCACCTACAGTTCTACCACCTTCACGGATTGCAAAACGTAATCCAAGGCTTAGTGCGATTGGGTTGATTAGATCTACATGGATCGTTAAGTTATCTCCAGGCATAACCATCTCTACTCCATCAGGAAGTGTAATGTTTCCTGTTACGTCAGTTGTACGAACGTAGAACTGTGGACGATAGTTATTATGGAATGGAGTGTGACGTCCACCTTCTTCTTTTTTAAGAACGTAAACCTCAGCTTTAAACTTAGCGTGTGGAGTTACAGAACCTGGCTTACAGATTACCATACCTCTTTTGATATCTGTTTTTTCAATACCTCTTAATAAGATACCAACGTTATCTCCAGCTTCACCTCGGTCTAATATTTTTCTAAACATTTCAACTCCAGTTACAGTAGACTTTAACTTTTCAGCTCCCATACCGATAATATCAACTTCGTCTCCAGAGTTAAATACCCCAGTTTCGATTCGTCCCGTAGCAACAGTACCACGACCAGTAATTGAGAATACGTCTTCTACAGGCATCAATGCGTCTTTTTCAACGTCACGCTTTGGAAGTTCAATCCAAGCATCAACTTCAGACATAAGCTTCATTACGCTGTCTACCCATTTAGCATCTCTGTTAAGAGCACCAAGTGCAGATCCTAATACTACAGGAGTGTTATCTCCATCGTAGTCGTAGAAAGAAAGTAAATCTCTTACTTCCATATCAACTAACTCTAAAAGCTCTTCATCGTCAACCATGTCAACTTTGTTAAGAAACACAACAATACGAGGTACACCAACCTGACGTCCTAAAAGGATGTGCTCTCTGGTTTGTGGCATTGGCCCGTCTGTTGCAGCAACTACAAGAATTGCTCCATCCATTTGTGCAGCACCAGTAACCATGTTCTTTACGTAATCGGCGTGACCTGGACAGTCAACGTGAGCGTAATGACGATTTTCTGTTTGATACTCAACGTGTGATGTGTTGATAGTAATACCACGCTCTTTTTCTTCAGGAGCGTTGTCGATTTGGTCAAAACTTCTCGCTTCAGAGTAACCAGCGTCTGACATTACTTGAGTAATTGCAGCAGTTAGTGTAGTTTTACCGTGATCTACGTGACCGATGGTTCCAATATTTAAGTGTGGTTTCGACCGATCAAATGTTTCTTTAGCCATAATACAGGTTTTTCTTTAATGTTTTAAGAGGTGCAAATTTATAAATTTTTTTATTTAAAAATTACTTTTCTAGAATTTTTTAAATATTTTTTTTAAGGTAGGTTATTTTGAGTCTATTTTTTAGGTTAAATATTGAGTATTAAGCAGATGAAAATCACTTTGAGTTCAGCAATATTTCTTTTGTAAAATTCAAACTAATCTTCTGAATTTTACTTTTTCTTGTTCATTTCGAGTACTGCTTTTTCAATCCCCTTTGGGGTGAGTGGATACATCGGAAGAAGTTCTTTAATAATTTGAGTTGATAATGTTCCGTTCCAATACTTAACGGGTTCTGGGTTTAACCAAGCAACTTTTTTGAAATGTTCTTTTATTTCGGAATATGTATTTAAACTGTTTCGGTCTAGTTCATAAGGTGCCATCGCAGCATCTCCAATAAAAAAAACATGATAATTTTTATCTTTAGATAAAAAACGTTCTATGGTCATTGGCTTTCTTCGTTGGGAATCTATAAAGACTTGCCTATAAACTGTATTATGAAAATAGTAGGTTTCCATATCGTGAGCAAATCTTGTTTTCATCTTCCTAAACAGGGTTTGGACTGCATTTATATAAGGATGCATGGAATAACCTCCATTATCAATAACTAAAAGAACCTGGAGTTTGTCGGAGGTTTCGTTTTTAATTTCTGGAATAAAAAGTCCTCCGCGCTCTAATCCTTTATCGATTGTTTCTTTTACATCTAAAGTTTCTTGTGCTGTTTCTTCAATAATTCCTTTTAAAGAAGCTAAAGCTGCGTCAATGTTGTTGTCGTTTAGAACTGCGTCTAAGTCTACAGGAAAATAATTTAAATCTCCCAATACTTTACGTGCCATTTTACCTCCTCCTGAACCTCCTACTCGAATTCCATCTTTTGCTGCTCCTCCATGACCATAAGGTGAAATTCCTCCAGTTCCTATCCAATGGCTTCCACCACTGTGCTTTGACTTCTGTTGTTTCATTACTTCCTCCATCCGCTTCATTAATTCTTCTAAACTTAAACCAGAATAATCTGCCATTCGATCTAAAGGTCGGTTTGGAGTCTCTTCATCGTTTGGGTCTTGGTTGTCTTCTAAGTCACTTTTGTCTTTATCCCAAAGTTCTCTTCCATCTAAAACTTCTTTAATATCATAATGTGTTAAATGAACTTGATCAAGGAAATAATTAACCAACTCATCTGGAGATAAATCCTCTTCTAGTCGACCAAAATTAACTTCTTTCCACTGCTCAAATGTCTGAGAACGCAAAATTGCATCATTCAATCTATCGTTTGGTCTAATTTTAATGTCTAAAAAATAAGCGTAGAAAGCTTTAGTGTATGGACCTAAGTATTCTGGATCTTTAACTATAAAAGTTCGGAGAACATTATACAAATCTCCTATAGTTTTAACTAAACCCCGATCCATAGCCTTCTGAAGCAATAAGAGAGAACGAACATCTACTGCAAGATTAAATTTTCTAAAAACTTCAGGAAGTTTTGTAAACATATATTAATTTAAAGTTCCAAAACTTGATTCGGATGTATTTCCAAATTGACGTTTTACCTTTTCAAGATCAGCTTGAGTTTTAATCAATGTTCCGAGTCCATCTAAAGCATTAATTTTTGACAATGCCTCTTGTGTGGTAAATGTTTTAACATATCGTAACCAATTCAAGAGCTCTCTTGTCGTTGGAGAACGTTCTAAACCAATTCTTCTTAACTGATAAAATATATCTAAAGAAGCATCGACTATTTCATTAGAGACTTCAGCGTGATGTTTGCTTACAATCAGCCGCATTTTTTCGGAATCAGGAAATTGAATGTAATGATAAATACACCGTCCCTTAAAAGCTGTTGGTAGCTCCTGCTCTCTGTTGGATGTAATTACAATAGCAGGCATGTCTTTTTCAGTAGTTTCGATAACTTTTCCTGATTCTGGTAAAATGAATTTCCTATGACTTAAGGCATAAAGTAAATCGTTTGGAAACTCTCTTGGAGCCTTATCTATTTCATCAATTAACAAAACTGAATTGGGTTGGCTAAATGCTTTTGCGGCAGGTCCCAAAACTACATAGTCCGATAAACTCTCTGTATCTCTTCCACCAGTGGATAGTTTGGTTTCCAAACCTTTTTCATTACGTTGTGCATTTAAGATTTCAATTTGAGAGTCTCTCAAATACTTAACATGGTCAAATTTGGCAACAAACTGTTCTACGTTACTTTTCGAGCCCGCAGGATAAACAAACATTTCTGTTTTTTGACTTACTGAATACTGCAATGGTAATTCCGTTTTTCCTGTACCTGGTTCGCCTTCTATAAGTAAAGGCATTCCTAGTGTACGTGCAATATGAAATGCCTGGGCTAATTCTTTGTCACATAGGTAGTGATCTGATCCCTCCCAAAAAGTTGTATTGGCCATATGTTTTAATTCTATTTAATGTTCAATATACTGCTTAAAAATCTTTTTAAGCTGCTTTTTATCTACCCGATGATCTCCAGAATAAACTTCTGTATAAAAATCTAAATCGCCTGCTTTACAAATCAACTCTATTTCTTTTATCTTTTTTTCATTCAGAAACTGGTCTTTCGAACCATAGGTATAAATTTTACAAATCTCTTTCCATTGGGACTTTCCCTCTTGATAGTTTATATCCTCTGGAATCCAACAGGCATATGGAATTAAAAAATCGACAGAGACTTTAATATGATGCAACCAACGTAAAGCTGTTATTCCACCTTGTGAAAATCCCATAATGATCGTTCTAGAAGACCGAGGTAATTGTGTTTTGTATGTGTTAAATAATTTCGAGCAATAGACTGAAAAATCATGTATTTCCTCTAATCGATCGCGTTTAGTCATCCATGAAGCAACCACTTCTCCTCCGAATCCGTTTACATAAAATCGAGATAAACCTTCTGGAGAAACAACAAAATGAGTCTCTGGATCAAATTCTTTAAACTTATAAATCATCTGTTCCGTAAGCATATTTGAACCATGAAGAACAAACCAAAAGTATTTTGTTTTTGAACTCAAAATACCATAAGTGCTATATCGGGCAGTTTTGGTTGTTTGTATGTGGTGGGTGTTTATTTCCATAGCGGAATTACTTTTCTAAAAAGTCTTGATAGGTGGTTTGCAAAATTGCTTTTCCCGTATTTTTTAATTCTTCTGACTCCACATTTGATTCTACTACAGCGTCACTAATAAAATCATACACTATATAACCAGAATTATTAATTGTACCGAATCCCTGATTAAAAACATAATGAGCAAATCTATTTTCTTTTGAATTAAACAAATGGGTACTATACTTAAAATTTCTATTGTACCCATTTAATAAATCTAAAAGTGTAAAAGCAAGATCTACTTGTGAACCAATATTGTCATTATAAATTCCTTTTGAAGCTAATGCTCCTCCGATCCATAGCATAGGAATCTGAAATCTTCTTGGATTATTAAAAATCTTTTCAGGAGTTTTGGGCAGATGGTGTCCATGGTCACCCGTGATTACAATCAATGTATTATCCCACCAAGATTGCTTTTTTGCAAACTCAACAAAATCATAAACCGACTTATCGGTATACGACATTGAACTTTTGAATTTATTCAACTCCGAGTCATTTCCAAATTTATACACACCCGGAAACTCATAAGGCTCATGACTTGTTAAAGTTAGAATTGTTTTAAAGAAAGGAAATTGACTTTCGCCTTTTAAATCTGAAACTACACGATTAAAAAGGACATGATCATGAACACCCCATTTAGAATTCCAATCTTTACTTTCAAATATCTCAGACCCATAAATTTGATCAATCCCTTTTCCAATCAGATAAGTTTTCATATTACCAAAATTTAAATCACCTCCGTGATAAAAAGAATTGGTGTACCCTAAAGATTTCATTTCCTGAGATAAAAGTGGTAGCTTTTTAGACTTACTAGGCATTTTAATGATACTCTTTTTGGGTTGTGGATAATAACCGCTTAGTAATGCAACCAGGCCTTTATCGGTTCGATCACCATTGGCATAAAAATTCCTAAAAAGAATACCTTCCTTTGTTAACTGATTGAAATATGGGGTAATGTTATGACCTCCTCCAAGGGGTTCAACAATCTTAGCAGTGAACCCTTCCCAAATTATCAAAATAACATTTGGTTTTTCTGACTTTAATACTGGATTCTTAAGAGGGTCTTTTATTTTTAAATCATGTATTAAAGAGCTATAAATAGCACTACCAACTTCAGGGGTAAAACTCATAAAGGGATTTTCTTCATAATCTACTTTTTTCGAAAGTGCATGTATGAAATTCCAACCGTAATTTATCGCAGCATGGTTAGCGAACATTTTTTTTGAAAAATAAACATTACTCTGGTTAATAGGAATTGTTTGAAGACCGCCTCTAATAGGAAGTATCAATAATCCAAAACAGAGCAAAAGAACGATTGATCCCAAAAGAGAGACTTTAATTTCTTTTTTCTTGGAATAGATGAAAAAGTTGATAAGTCGAAAACTAATCAGAGATGTAGCAAGTATAAGAAATATAAATAAAATAATTTCAAAAGTGGAAACCGAAGCAAACATTAGTTCTGGAGTGTTTAAATATCTTAAAAAACTGGTGTCTAAACGGATATTCCAATAGGTATAAAGAAAAAGGTCTACAATGAGAAGAATATTTAATAAGGGTATGACTCCGTAACTGTATGCTTTATGAATTATTCTAATAAATTTGTTTGTGAAAAATGCACCCAGAAAAATTAATAAAAAAGGAATTACAGACAAGTAGCCAGCTATTGACAAATCTAAACGAAACCCATAAACTATTACGTTCAATATCTCAGTAATTTCGAGAGTGGCTGTTAATTTAAAATGATACAATAAAAAACATAAACGAGCAATAATGAAATATAAAACCCAAAAGCTAAAATATTTTAGATTAAAAATAACTGAATGTAAAATTGATTGCATTCTGTAAAAATAATAATTTATATACTCTTAATTTGCGTATCGGATTTTATTATAAACCGTTAATGAAATATTAATTTTAAAAGCACTTTAATTTGGCTAGCTGATTTTGTGTATCTTGAATTTGTTTAAACTTAAAAATAATTCTTGTGAGAAAACTATTTAACTGGCAAATCAATTTTATCAGGAAAAACCCTATTACCTCTGCATATTTAAGTTTTTTTAAAGGAGTATTTGTGACTTTAATTGTGTTGTATTTTTTGAATAAAAAATAAACTCAACCGTAAATATAACTTGTGCCAATGAAAAAAAATACCTTAATTTTAATCATACTTATAGTATTCTATCTTTGGTTAGAATTAGCTGTGGGTGTATTTTTTCAGGATAGCTGGGGAGGAAGCTAATATAAAATACAAATAACAAAAATAATACCCTCAATATGGCACTTAAATTATTCAAATTTTTCTTAATTGCAACAACTTTGGTGGGTGTATTTTATAGATTAATTGAAGACCTCAGCGCTTGGACCAATTTCTTTAAATAAATCAACAACTATGAATAAAGTAAAATACTTAGGGTTATCTATTGGAATTTTTGGATGTCTTTTCAAACTAATGTCTTGGGCAGGTGCAAGTCTTCTATTAATTATAGGACTGTCTTTATTAGGAATTTACTACCTCATAAAGGTATTCGAAAACAATTCCTCAGAGAACAAGTAGCTTTTATTTTAGAGCAAAAAAAAACACCTAAATATTTTTAGGTATTTTTTGTTTTGTAATTGCCTTTACTGATATTAAGTTGAGCCAGCGAGAAGATTTGAACTGCCGACCTCTTCCTTACCAAGGAAAACTTTTATCAATATAATCAATACTTTAAAGAGTTTCTGTAACCTTATTGCAACCCTATAACTGTTTCACTTCTGAATTTATACTACTCACTTGGCTACACTCTTTGTCCCTTAAAGAAGTATTAAATCTTTCCGTTTACTAGTATATTTAGTTTACATTGAACCAATATCGTTATTCCCAGTATTAATATTATTCAAATCAACGCCTGTTCGTTCCTTAAATTCCCTTCTAAATTTTATATTCCTATTTCTCCGTTCTTTAAGTTTAAGGTATATTTTCTTTAACCAATTCATACAATTTAATTTATAAATACAATATACAAAACCGTTTTCAAAACTTCATTTAATAAATAATCAGTGGTAAATCCTAATAAGGTTTTATTATATTTCTGTACTTATAAGTTTCGGAAAAGCATATTGTAAGGCTAATTGAAGCATCTTAATTCTTTGATTAGCATCTGCTCATTTAAGTCTAAAGAGCCTATTAAATCTTCTAATAAGTCTTATAGTTTACTTCTTACTTCTGAATTTATAGTATTCACTTGTCTTAACTCTCTGTCCTTTAATGAAGTATTGAATCTTCCCATT
>Ga0233426_10000843_pt1 | contig 30385 bp, 28 predicted proteins | sample SI_118_April2016_6_FD_179875 | JGI IMG/M metagenome (GOLD analysis project Ga0233426, IMG submission 179875) | Seawater microbial communities from Saanich Inlet, British Columbia, Canada - SI_118_April2016_10_MG | ecosystem: Environmental > Aquatic > Marine > Inlet | place: Canada: British... | reverse complement strand
TGAGCTCTCGACACATAAACAACCAAGTCACATAGAGGTAACAATGGTGTGGTATCACTTACCAATAATAGTGGTGCAGTGTCAATAATGATAAGATCATAACTAGATTTTAGAATTTCTAGTAATTCCTTCATACGAGGACGCATTAATAATTCTGAAGGGTTTGGAGGAATGGCTCCAGACAGTAAATAATCAATTTCATCAATAGATTTTCCTTTTACTATCAATTTATCTAAATCATTATAGTTCACATCATTTAAAAAGGTAGAGAGCCCTAAATTTCCACGTTCAATACCCAGAAGCGTATGCACCTGTGGGTTTCGTAAATCAGCTCCTATTAAAATTACTTTTTTACCTAGTGCATTATAACTTTGGGCAATATTATAGGACACAAATGATTTTCCTTCACCTTTTATCGTAGAGGTAGCTATGATGACTTGAGGTTTATTTTGATTGAGTAAAAAACTCATACTCGATCGAATCACACGAGTAGATTCTGCAATAATTCCTCGATCATCATTTTCAGTGGAATAGTTTTCATCAAAAGGCACCTCACCTAATATACTAAGACCAGGTAAGCCTTTTTCTAAATCTTCTCGAGTGTTGATTTTAGTATCTAGAATTTTTAACAAGTATAAGATAGTAAAAGGAATTATTAAACCTATAACCAATCCACCAATTTGAATAAAAATAGGTATGGGTGCTACAGGTGAACTATTTGACACACCATAACTTAAAATTTTTAAATTAGGAAGTACAGAAACATAACTAATCGAGGCTTCCTCTTTTCGCTGAGATAGAAAAACCAAAAGGTCTTCAGCAAATTTAAATTCTCTAGCTAAAGTTCTCATAACATATCCTTTCTCAGGAAAACTAGAAATAATCCCCATAGTTTTTTTATTTATTTTTTTATAGTTTGACAAAGAGACTTGTAAGTTTTCGATATAGCGACTAATTCCTTGAAGATTTGCTTTTTTGAGTTTATTTAATTGCTCTGATTTTTGCACAACAATTGGACTATTTTCAGGAGCACTAGCCAACAAAGTATTTCGTTCTAATAATATTTTATTGTAAGATTCCAATAATTCATTAATTCCTCTGTCTACTATTCCAATGTTTGCGGGTAAAATTTGATAATCTTCTTGATCTTTGAGTTGATTTAAAAGTGACGTTGCAATTTCTATCTGAATTTTCAAGTCAAATGAGGCTTCATTTTCTTCTTTAATATTAGATAACAAAATAGTTGTTTGTTCGTCTGAATTATAAACACCATTATTTAATTGATATTTTATTATTTTTTTTGAAATAGTATCTATGGTGTTTGTGAGTATTTCTAATCGTTTTTCTATAAAATCAATAGAGGCTTTAGAGAGTTGACGTTGATCTGTAATTCTATCTTCAATGAGAACATTTATTAAAGTATTTAAAATAGCATTATTTCGTTTTTGATTAGTTCCTGAAATTAATAAATCGATAATTTCTCCATTTTTTGATGCTGCTTTTGCTAGAATTCTAAGTTTCAAAACTTTTATTGCGTTGTTTAAAGAAGTCCTACTAACAATATAATTTTTGTTGTTTAGTAAAAGAGAATCATTAATTTTAAAATAGAAATGATTATTTTCTATTTGTTCATTTTTCTTTAACTTATATGTGTTTAATTGATTTGAAATAGATATTGAATCGTTATTAAATGATATATTCCATTTTTGAGGTCTAGTCTGGTTCTTAAACTTAATGTAAAAAGGCAATTCGTCCCCAAATACTAAACTAGATTTTATCCTTCCAAGCTCAGTAATAGAGGTTTGAAGATCAAGCTTCTTTACAACCTTACCCAAAATATGATTAGAGGTAGTCACAGAAATGTCATTTTGTACGTTCACCCTTGTTCCAAATAAACTGGTAACTTCTGAAGTCAAAAAAGAACTAGAAGCATCAGATTTCGTTATTTGGACTTGAGCATTACTTTGATAAATATTTGGCGTGTAGCGAAGATAGAGGTACGAACTTGTGATAGCCATAACCATGGTTAATAAAAACCAAGGCCAGAAAAAAAGATAATAGGATATCTCTTTTTTAAAATTTATTCTATCATCTTCATTGAAGGATTTTTCTGCAATAATCTCTTTTTTCATGTTTATTGAATTAAAATTATGGTACTCAAAAGAATTGAGGCAATACTTAATACAGTGGAAATATTACCAACAAGACCAGCACTTACAATTTTTTTAGAATTAGGATTTACAATAATCACATCATTGGGTTGAATATTTTGGTAAGGGCTACTTAAAAAACTTGCGCTAGTTAAATCAAGTTTTGTTATTGTTCTTTGCCCATCAGATTCTCTGATAAGAATAATATCCTTTCGATTACCATCAATGGTTAAATCACCTGCTAAACCAAGACATTGAAAAAAAGTGATATTTTTTTCTGTAAATGTATAAGTCCCCGGATTATTTACTTCTCCTAAAACGGTAACTTTTCCATTTAATAAACGAATACTTACATTTGGTTTTATTAAATACCCCTCAGATTCAAGACGGTTTTTTAAATGATTTTCTAATTCTTGTGGGGTTTTTCCTGCTACAGATATTTCTCCAAGAACAGGAAAAATAATCGTTTTATTTTTTGAAACTAAGTATCCATTTAACTGCATCAAAACTAAACTACCTCCAATACTCTCAGATTGAACTTTATTAAAAGGTTGAGATGCCTTCATCTCCATAGAAGATACTTCTATCTTAATAATATCATTTTCCTGAAGTGTGTTAAAAGTAGAGCTTACTTTACTAACATCTGTATTTATTATATCTTGCATGTACAAAACTTGTTTCTTTGAAACACAAGATTGAAGTATCAATATTAATATTATGAATACTTTGTTTAATTTTATATACTTTAATCTCATTGTTTAATAGGTTTTATTATAGTGCAAAAATACTTCATATAAATATAATTAATACACTTGTATTTAAAAATTTCTTTTTGGTAAATTAGAAAACCATTTTTCATACAAGCGTGTTTCTGGTTTTATTATGGCCCAGGCCGTCATAAAAATCAACTTACAATCTAAAAATACAGAACGATTTAATTGATACCACATCTCTAATTCACCCTTGTAGGGTGCAATTACTCTTTTATAAAAATCATGTGGATTTTCTCTTTCAGAAGCTTCTGAAATTAGAGATTCCTCATCTCTAAAAACAATAGAACCTATACCCGTTAAACCTGGTCTGACGTTATATATGTTTTGTTGAACATCTTCAGAATATTTTTCAAAGTCAATTTGCATTTGTGGTCTTGGACCTACTATAGCTAAATCACCAATTATGATATTCAAAATTTGAGGTAATTCATTTATTTTGGATTTCCTCAAGAAAGAACCAAAGGGTAAAACTCTTGGATCGTTTTTAAGAGTTAAACTACCAGAACCCATGTTTGGGCTATTTGCTAACATAGTTGCAAATTTAATTATTCTAAAATTTTTATTCTTGTAACCTACCCTGTTTTGTAAATAAAATACCTTATGCTCTCCTGTTAAAAGAAGTACAATAATAATAGGTATAAATAATGGTAATAAAATAAAAAGTGTTAAAGTTGCTAATAGTATATCAATAATTCTTGGCATAACTTACATTTTTTGATCTAAATGTTTACCAGTTTCTTTATGCATAAAGTCTGGAACATATTTTTTAATAACAGATACAATGTCTGATTTGTTTGTATTGAGGTTATTGAATACTTCTTCAAAACTAAATTTTAAGTCTTCATAAGATATATTTACATCTGGAGAATTTATAAAACCTAATGAATCATATGTATTAATTTCATAATTCTCTTCTTCTGTATAGAACTCTTCATAAGTTTTTTCTCCTGAAGTATCAGTCTTAAAGAAATAAATTGGGTATTTATTGGGCTGTTCATTAAAATCAAAATCTTTCGCTTCTTTTTCTGATTGCACTAATTTTGGAACAAATCCATTCTGATTTAAAAAATCTAAGGCAATATCCTTAAAATAAATTTGGTCCTTATGAAAATCTAATTTAGGAAAAAAAATATTCCCTGTTTCTCCCAAAAAAGTCGCTAGTAAACATATTTGTCCCGATTGTTCTGGAGTCACAAAAAATCGTTTAATATCTGATGGACAACTCAATGGTTGTTTTTTATTTAATCTATAAACAAAACCATCTAACAAACTTCCGTTTGAAAAAGCAACATTTGCAAATCTAGCTGTTGATACTCTAAAATTATTTTTTTTTGAAAGAATTATTTTTTCCATTAAACTTTTTGATGCTCCCATAATATTAACAGGATTGGCAGCTTTATCTGTTGATACACTAAAGAAATATTTTGGTGGACTTCCTTCGCATAGATTTAACAGCTTGATGGCACCAAATACATTATTTTTAATTAAAGCCTCCACAGAAATTTTATCTTTCTCTGATCGAACATGTTTATGTGCTGAAAAGTTTGCAACAACCTGCCATCTCTCTAAATCAAATATTTTATCAAAAGTTTTACTTAGTAAATTTACTGGATAGGTAATATATTCTGGGTTATAATCTAATAATTTAGAGCTTCTGAGATCTCTAGTTAATTCTGCTAAACCATTTTCATTAATGTCTACAACAACTATCTTTGAGGGCTTATAGTTTAAAATTTGTTTAATATAGTTAGAACCAATAGTCCCTGCACCACCTATGACTAAAATACGACTATTGGCTATCTCATTAGACAATATGGCATAATGATTGTCAATATCTTTATGAAAATCTATTTTTTTTGGTATTATGTTATTCATATGTTGAGGTTAAACTATTGTATGCTTCACAAATAGTATTCGTAATTTTTTCTAGCTGTATTTTACTTAAATTGTTATAAATTGGTAAAGAAATTTCATTAGCATACAAATTATAAGTGTTTGGATAATCCTCTATTTTATATCCTTTGTTTTTAAAAAGTGTCAACATAGACATAGGAATATAATGAACATTAACTGCAACGTCTTTGGAACTTATGTATTCAATCATTCGATCTCTTTCGTCTTCATTAATATCATTTATTCTTAACATATACAAGTGATATGATGATTCACGCATGCTATTTATTGATGGAGGGAGATTAGCCCATTCAAAATTAGAAAAATAATTATTGTAATAATTAAAAATATCTTTGCGCTCTTGAAGTAATTTATTTTTATATTGTTTTATTTGGGCTAGTCCCACAGCAGCACAAATATCCGGCATATTAACTTTTAGACCCTGATCTACGATATCATAACGCCATCCTCCTACCTTTGATTTTTCAAAAGCACTTTTGGTTTGACCATTAAGAGATAAATACCTTAAATATTGTAAAATATTTTTATTATTAAAAGGCTTTGGAAGATTAATACAAATAGCTCCACCTTCACCAGTAGTGATATTTTTTACGGAATGTAAAGAAAACACAGTAATATCGGTTGCAGTCCCAGTAATTGAACCCTTGTATTTAGCTCCAATAGAATGAGCAGCATCTGAAATGACTAATATTCTACCTAACTTTTCTTGTACGTTAACCTCTGGTTTAAAAAGAGAAATAATTTCTTTTTGGTTGACTAAAGCCATAATAGCATCATAATCACAAGGCCAGCCACCAATATCTACAGGTATAATTACTTTTGTTTTTGGTGTAATAGCTTTTTTAATATTAGCAACATTAATATTAAAATCATCACTAACATCAACCATAACGGGTATTGCTCCCATATTCATCACACAAAGTGCTGTGGCACTATAAGTGTAGGCCGGAATTATGACCTCATCTCCAGCTTTCACACCAAACCAACGAAGCATTAACATAGCTCCAGAAGTCCAAGAATTAACACAAAGCACAGCTTCAGCTTTGGTTAATTTTTCAAATTCTTTTTCTAATGCTTTAGTTTTAGGTCCAGTTGTTAACCAACCAGTATTGGTTAAACAATCCATCATTTCAGCAATTACATCTTGATTAATTAATGGTAAAGAAAATGGTATTTTCATTATATAAATTTAAACATTTGTGTAGTTTTTTTTGTTTGCTCTCCAATTTTCCATCCATTTTTTGAATAAGCTCTCATAGCATTAATATTTTGAAGTTTTACAGAAAGTGAAATTTTTTTTACTTTATATATTTCTTTTGCTCTTTTTTCGAATTCATTTAAAAGAATACCACCAATTCCTTTGCCTTGATTATCTTTTCTTAAACCTATAACAACTAAACCCATAAAAGGTATGAAATCTTCATTTTTATTAATTTTCTCAGGCTTATTCAAACCAAGTTTAATAATAATATTTCTTTGGATATAGGAAGTTTTTTTAATGTTTTCAGGATGAAAAATCAACCAAGGTTTTTTCAAATATGAAAGTAAAAATGTGTTAAATGAATATTGTGATATGCTTGTTACAGCACCATGAAGACTTTTATTTTTTGTAATAATACCTCCACAGTAACCAATAATCTCATTATTTTTATTTTCTATGTGGAATAAAACACCTCGATCACTTTCTATATACCATTCCATCATTTTTGAAATAAAAGTGTTTCCCATCTTAGATGATAAAGCATTAGGAAATGCACTCTTGTGACATTTAACAATATTTATTAAATCTTTATATTTTGTTGTAGTACAAATCATCTATCTTAATTCTTGAATCTTTTCTAAAAATTTTTTAGCAATATTTTTTCGATCAAAATTTTTAGTTGCAAAAATATTTCCTGATTTTCCATAAGCTAAAGCCTTTAAAGGGTTATTTTCTAATTCAACTATTACCTTCGCTAACGATATTTCATTTTCGGGCTCAAAATAAATCCCTGCCTTTCCTTGGTCAATAAATAATGATTTTGCCTCCCCATCAACTCCAAGTAAAATAGGTTTAGACAAACCCAATGCATCAAATATTTTTGAAGGAATTGCTCCTAGAAATAAATCTAATTTTTTTAAGGGTACTATATATCCGTGACATGCCTTTAGCATTTTTAAAACTTCTATTTTTGGTGTATTAGGTATAAAGATTATGTTAGTTTTTAGTTCTTCATTTAAAGCTTCTAGTCTTTGTTTGTCTGGACCATCACCTATAATAACAAATGTAACTTTTTTTGACAAAGCAAATTCATTATTTACTAACCAGTTTTTAGTTTTAATAATGACATCTAAACCTTGGGCATGACCAATAATACCTGCGTAAACATAAACTTTTTTCCCTTCTATACCATACTCTGTTATCCAATCTTTATTTTCTGGAACCTCATATACTTCTTTGTCTATTCCATTCGGTAGCCAAAGAGTTGAAATATTTGGAAATCGTTTATTGATGTTGGCCACGATACCTTGAGTTTGTCCTGTAACTAAAAATGATTTTTTGTATAAATACTCTTCTAGTTTGTATGCAAGGTTCAAAAAAAACTTATTACTAACAATATTCAGTTTCTCTGCGGACTCGGGCCAAAGATCAGATACATTAAAAATTAGTTTAGCATTCAACCTTCTGGAGAGATATAACGCAGAAATTCCTAAAAACAATGGTGGAGACTCACAAATCACATAGTCAGTTTTAGATAATTTATTTGAAACTCTAATAGAAGAGAGAACGAATGAAAAATAATTTAATAAACGTTTAAACACTCCTTTACTTTTTGAAACATAAATTTTTGATCTATGTACTTTAATTCCATCTATATGCTCTTTGAAATATGAAAGCCCCCTATAGCTGTCAAATACTTCCATTTTTGGATAATTTGGCATTGCTGTTAGCACCTCCACTTCACAGCCATTCTTAACTAGGTTTAACGCTAAAGAGTGAAGTCTATTTTGTGGTGCACCAGTTTCTGGCGGATAATATTGAGAGAGTATTAAAAATTTCATTTATTAGAAAAATGTTCTATAATATTTGATACAATTTTTTGTGATGCTAAACCTCCACCATAGAGTTCTATTTCTTTGTGAAAAGTTATTGATTCAAAATACTTTACACTCTCAATAATTCTCTTAGAATCTGCTCCTACAATTTTATTGTAACCATGACTTACTAATTCAGTCCATTCCGTTTGATCTCTAGTAGTGATACAAAATTTATTAAAAAAGTACGCTTCTTTTTGAAGACCACCGCTGTCAGTAATCACTAATCTTGAATTTTTAATCAGTTGAATCATGTCAAAGTAACCAACTGGAGCTATAATTTTTATGTTTGTATTTAGTTTAAATTTATTTAATAATTGTTTTGTTCTCGGGTGAATTGGCAAAACTAATTGATACTTTTCTGGTAGATTATTTAATCCTTTAATTATAGAGGCTAACCTATCCATATTATTTGTATTTTCAGCTCTATGCAAAGTGCAAAGGTAGTACTCATTCTTTTTGATATGCATGTGTTTCAAAATATCTGAATTCTGATCTGCTTGTTTTTCGTAAAACAAAGCTGCATCTTGCATAACATCTCCAACATTAAATATTAAACTATCAAAATTACTAAAGCCTTCTCTTTCCAGGTTATCTATTGCTGTTGAAGTAGGACAAAATAAGATATCACTGATTCGGTCGGTCAAAATTCTATTTACCTCCTCGGGCATTGCCATGTTAAAACTTCGTAAGCCTGCTTCAATATGTACTACCTTTATATGTAATTTTTTTGCTGCTAAAGCACCAGCTAATGTAGAATTAGTGTCTCCATATACCAATAAGTAGTCAGGTTTCTCAAGAATTAAAATATTTTCGATTTCCTCTAACATTCTACCTGTCATTGCACCATGTGAAAGAGAATTAATATTTAAGTTATATTTTGGGTGTGGAATTTGCATTTCCTCAAAAAAAACATCAGACATGTTTTTATCAAAATGCTGGCCAGTATGAAGAATAACTTCTTCAATATTAGTATGTTTTTTGAATTCTCTTGAAAGTGCCGCAGCTTTAACAAACTGGGGTCTAGCTCCAACAATAGTTACTATTTTCATTATGTTTTATATTTTTGAAATCACTGCTTTAATTTTTCCAGATGATGTTAGAGGTAATTCGTTAACATACTCAAAAAAAATCTTTATAGAGTCTCCTAGTTGATACTTGAGTCTATCAGTCATGATTGCCTCAGAATTTACATCGTTATAACAATTGTCATCAATTACGAGTTTCAATACAATATGAGAAATAGTTTGTTGTATAATTTGACTTGCAATTAATCCATTAATATCTATAAAAACACTATGAAATCTAACCATAATATTACCATTTGCTCCAATAACAACATCTTCAATTCTTCCATTTATGGATTTAATAATTGGCATTTGTGTTTGATTATTGACGTTATTTACATTTCCCAATGATATTCTATCACCAATTTTATATCTGATTAATGGTTGATCATAATTTAATATGCCTGTTGAAATTAATTCTCCTATTTCATTTTCCTTAACATTATTCGCTTTTTCGTCTAATACCTCAATAATTCCAACATCTGGGCTATTTAATAGTTTCCTGTCATTTGATTCACTAATTAGACCACAAGCCTCAACGCCACTGTATGAATCAAACACTTTACAATCATATACTTTCTCAAGAGTTCTTCTCATTTCATTAGTAAGTGTTTCACTTGATGTAATAATAGCTTTCATCTTTGGTGGAATAATTCCTGCTTTTTCAAATTCTTTAGCCAACAAATAATTACTCATAGCATAACCTGTCATATATTCTACTTTACCATCAATTATTCCTTTTAAGTAACTATTTATATTACTTGGTCCAATATGATAAGCAGAAAAGTATGTTTGTTTTTCAAAATAATTATATCGGTAAAAAGGAGGAGTATTACTTTTTAAAATTTTTCGACCACCAATCATACCTCTTGGAGTAAATCTATCTACTCCAGCCCACTCTCGTATCCTAACCTCAAAAGCAGCACTCCATTTTTGATGAAACTCCCTAGAATAGTAAATACTTGTTGGTGTACCCGTAGAACCACTACTTGAATAAAAATCTCCCTTATTTCTTGTGTTTGAAAGTAATTCAGTCTTGCCAAATTGTCTTAATTCCTCTTTTTCTAAAAATGGCAGCTTACTTAAATCCTTAAGCCTAAAATTCTGAAAATCTTTGATACTAAATCCAGCATCGGAGTATTTTTTTTTATAAAATGGCACATTTGTAAAAGCGTGAACTAGCAGTTTTTTTAATTCTTTTTCTTGATATTCATACCATTGTTGTTTAGAGAAACTGTTTCTTGATCTAAAGAGCTCAACTTCTTTTTTAAAAACGCCTCCAAATCGTCTTTTTTTCCAATATAAACCATAGAGTGAGACAGCTATATTTTGAATAAATACTGGAGCTTTGAAATATAAATTAGAAAAACTCATATTCTCGATTTATTATTTGAGAAATCCCATAAAGGGATTATTTTACTAATATCATATTGTTCGGCTTTCTTCCTTGCCAAAAGGCTCAAGCTTGTTTTTAAAGGATTGTTTTGCATTAAATCTCGAATAATACTAGAGAAAACTTTCGCTTCAAAAGAATTAATAAGAATAATATTTTTTTTATGCTCCCATGAATAAGGAATTTCACCAACTGAAGTTGATACGATAGGAATACCACATGCAGCTGCTTCAACAAGTGCATTACCAAAACTTTCATATGAGGTTGTATTTAAAAAAACATCATGGGTTTGGTAATACAAAGGCAGTTCTTCATGTGGAATTTTACCCAAAACTTCAATATTATTTTTAAGATTTAGACTATCTATTAATAGTAAACATTCTTTTAGTAGGCCTCTATCTGGTCCAATCATTGTTAATTTAACATCTGGTACATCCTTTTTTAACTTATGTACTATTCTAATGGCTAAAGATGGATTATAAATTTCATCAAAAGCACGAACCCAAAGAATAGAGTTATCAATCACTTTTGATCTATTATATTTAAAATCAATTAATGAAATAGGGTTTGGAAGATAATTAACATTCAAGTTATTTTGATTAAAATAATGAATTAGAAATTTTGAAGGACTTTGAAGCCTGTCTATTTTTTTAATTGTTTTGAGAATAATACCCTTATTTTTTTGATCATATTCTTTAAGGGCTCCACCACGAAGTGTTCCAATTATTTTTTTTCCTCTTATTTTAGATGCCATCACAGCTAATTTTGTAAAAAAAAAGGCTTTACCACTATAAACATCAACGTAGACTTCATCATATTTAGTAAAAAATAAAGACCAAATAAAATCAATTAATCTAACAAGTTTATTTTCAAATTTAGAACATAATCTAAATATTAATTTAGGATTATCAATTTGATTAACTATAGTCTCAACAACTCCCTTGGAACCCCTAGTTCTGGAAAGGTAGTTACCAATAAAAAGAATATTTTTTATAGAATTTAGACTCATCTTAAAAATTAAATAAATTTAATAACTTTTCCTGGAACACCTCCATATAAAGAGTTTTTAGGAACAATATTACGAACAACTGTATTGGATGCAATTAAACACCCTGACTCTATTTTAGAACCCGATGTAATTGTGCAGTTAGCAGAAACCCAGGTTCCTTTTCCAATTTTGATTGGTTGAGATTGTGGTATACCATAACGGAAGCTACCTTCAAATTTTGTATGGTTCGAAGAGGTAATAACAGATTTAGGTCCAAACATCACCTCATCCTCTATAACTATAACCTCAGATGCATTAAACCAATTATCTAATGCTATATAAACATTAGAACCAATATGAATGTTTTTTGAATTATAAAAAGTTACATTACGACCTACTCGAAAATTTTTTCCACATGATCCAAAAAATGGTCTTATCATTGCGCCTCTCAATCTTAAAAAAAGAACATTATCAGGAAGCCAATTTGTTAATACCAGTATTGCATGCAATGGCCATAAATAACGTAAATTAGTATACATACCTTAATCTATTTTTAATTAAACCAATAATTATAACAAGAATAAATCCAAGTTTATCTTTTCTGTATATTCCAAACCTTGTAAGTTCATAATTTTTAAATTCTTTCCCAAAATTTTTTGGTATTACAGCACAAGCTGACGTAAACTGTAATTTTTTTAATATCTCAATTGTTTTTTTATTATATAAACCTGAAGGATATGCAAAATCTGTTACTGGTTTTCCTATTTTATTCTCCAAAATCATTTTACTCATTTCAATTTCTTTAGATTGATCTTGAATACTTAATGTATCAAGAGATGGATGGGTATGCGTATGCGCGCCAATAGTTACAAGTGAGTTATTAGAAGCATCTTTTAATTGTTCACTAGACATACCTCTATAAGAGTCTTTAATTTTGTTATTTATTGGATATTTTAGATTTAATTTATTAAAAAAAGAATCCTGACTTTCAGCTTGAAGAGAAAGAGTGTGTAACTTTTTTTTGGTTTCAAATTTATCATTTATAGACTTAAGTTGATACTTATGGTTTTCAACAGTAATTGAATCATACAAATTTTCAAAACACAAAGCATTTAAATAACTACCCCAAATTAATGGACCATCATCTAAATGACAGGTATTTACAAATATAGTAACGGGGACATTTAGCTTATTCCATATTTTTGAACCATTTTGGTAGGTCTGCCATGTTCCGTCATCTATAGTAATTGAAATGGTATTAAATGAATTTTTCTCTCCCTTTTTAATTTTGGCTATATAATCATGTAATGGTATGATATTAAAAAAAGTATTTAGTATTTTTAGTTGCCACCTAAAAACTCTTTCTCTTAAGGTAATTCCTTGTAAATCATGACCTGCTGGAGCAGAATCAGTTACGATATTATGATACATTAAAATCAAACCACAGTTGTTTTTGAAATTAATAATTCAGATAATTCTTTAGCTCGTTTTTCAAGGGTATTTTCTTGTGCCAGTTCCATCCCCATGGTTATCATTTCTTTACGTCTTTGTTTATTTTCTAAAACAGTTCTCAAAGAATTGGTTAAGCTAGTAATATCTTTTGGTACAGCCAATTGTGCTGCGCCTTTTGTAAACATTGGTATTGAGGATACTTTAGTGGCTACAACAGGAAGACTACTTGCCATTGCTTCCCAAATTGTTCTAGGGAAACCCTCAGAATTTGATTGAGAAGCAATTACAAAAACATCAGACTTTCTATACTCCTGGAGAAGATTTTCTCCAGCAGTCCTATAACCAATATACTCCCACCTATCAGATATATTTAATACTACAGCTTTTTCTTTCATTTCTGATAAAATTGGATCTTTTTCATCAATCATTCCAACTAATTTAAATTCTAGATCAAAACCTTCATCTACAAGTATAGCCATTGATTCTAAAATATCTAAAAGGCCTTTAATTTTTGAAATTCTACCCGCAAAAATTAATCTAATTTTTGGTTGTTTACATGTATTTTCTCGATGATAAAAATCATTATTACTTAATGTTGTTGTTTTAATAATATAAAGATTGTTTAATTTATTTTTTAAGTGATTGTATAGCATTTGACTATTTACTATCGTAAGGCTTTTTTTTGCAAGTTTTAATTCTTGTTTAGAATACCAATGAGCCCATAACTTAATTAATGTTTTTCTCCACAGAGGCTGAGGAAGATTATCAAGACCAGATGTTGCATCTGAAACTAATAAAAGTGCTATTGGTTTTTTCCATGTTTTTTTTATGATTGGTAAGAGAGGTGTAGAGGCCCTTAGTAATAATAAATCACACATGGATTGATGTTTTTTAAAAATTTGTGCTGTGATTTTAGAATTCATCATTCTTTTAGGAATGGAAGTATGCAGACCAAGACCTACTAAACTTACATTAGAAGATACTAAAGTATAATCCATCCTATTTTTTTCTGAATCATTTGGAGAGTGTAAAAAACAAATTAAATTGTCAAAAAAAGGTGCAATACTATCTATAAACAAACCAATATAAGCTGGCATAAAAATTTCACCATTTATTTGAATTGCTGGGGTATGATAATGAAATGCTAATGTCATATTGAATTAATTCGTTAATTAAAAAAATTATTGATTTATTTTACGTAAGAAAAAACTAGATACTAATGCAATATTTAACCATGCCAAAGAATTAACGACAGAATTCATAAAATAAAAATGTATTAACATTACTATAAATGAAAAAAAAGAAACTTTTTCAAATTCATTTAAATGGTTAAAATATAAAATACCATCCTTAATAATGAAAAATAAAATTAATCCAAATGGAATAGCTAAAAATAAACCACCCTCAGCTAAAATATTTATATAGGAGTTATGTGAACTAGTTCTTTCAAAGATGTCTTTACCAACAACAAATTCAGAACCTATAAAGTTTCCCTCGATTTCTGCTTCTACTTTGGTGAAATTATTAAGTCCAACTCCAAAAAAAATATTTTGACTGAACAAGACTAACCCTTTTTCAATCATCGCTTTTCTTGTCAGTGAAGACCTATCTGTATCAAAACTACTAACATCTTGGTATAAAACTGTATATATTCTGGGACTACTAGTTTCAATAATTTTTTTTATGGGTGAGGTTTGAAAAAGTAAAAACATTAACAACGAGAATAATAAAATTTTAAAAAAACTAAAAATTGATGTAAATTTTATTTTTTCAACGAAATAGCTTAAAGAACAACCCAATAAGGTAAGAACGAAACCTGCTCTTCTTTGTTCAATTAATAAGATTATTAGAATCAATAAAAAAAAGATAATACTGAAAGATTTTGAATACTTTGTTTTTACGTAGTAAATTAAATATGGAGAATATGTAATAATTAAAAATGCATAATTATTTTTTTGAAAATTCTTAAAAAAATATGCATTTGAAATAGAGTTTTGAAACAACAAATAATATAATGTAACTACAAATACCGATATTGATAATATTCTAAAAATTTCAAATTGACTAATATTAATTCTTGTAATAATTGATGTAAAAACAAAAATAATTATTACCCAATAAATATAGTTTGGTATAACTGATTGAGTACTTGATAAAAGAATAGGGTTTTCAAAAAATAAATTTAACGAACCTAAACATACACCAACAGCAAACAAAAGACTTAACTTTTTATACTTATTATTTAATTTAAAAAGATTAAAACTACTATACTTAACAGTGTTATATAAAACAGGGATAAATAAAAAAAAAGAGGCGTTTATTCCCATTATCATAATGAATGAACTTACTAGAAAAAATAAAAATATATTTATTTTTTTTTGAAATATTATTTCAAAATTATTCATTTATAAAATTTTTAAATTCTTCAAGGTAACGTTCTGCTACAATTTTATAATCACACTCTTGTTTTATGAAATTTCTAATAAATTTAACTGAATATTCACTAATAAAACCCTTTCTAATTGCATTAGCAAGACCTTCACTATTATGTTCAGTAACCAAAACACCCATTTTATCTGAAAATATTAACTCAGGTATTCCACCAATATTAAAACCTATTACTGGACAACCACAAGCTAAACTTTCTATAATTGTATTAGGCGAGTTATCCTCTAAACTAGAAACTACAGATAAATCTGCAGCAGAATATAGTAATGAAATAGTATAATCATCTCTTAACGAACCTAAATGAATATAATTTTGAGTTAAATTTTGTTGAATTTCACCCCTACCAATAGAGACAAGAGTTATCTTTAAATCTTCTATTAATTTAAAAGCAGAAACCAGTAATTTCATCCCCTTTCTTTTGGAGGTTATACTATCAGCTGAAAAAGCAATAATTTTTCCTTCCTCAGGAAGGTTTAAAATCCTTCGAGCAATTAATTTATCAACAGGCTTAAATATTGACAATGGAAGGGGATTAAAAATATGCCTATGTTCAAAATTACTAAACACTTGACTTTTTTTTGAAATAGAAGTTAACCACCTTGAAGGTGCAATAATTTTAAGAGATGAATCTTTTAATGCTTTTATTTTTTGTTTTTCTATTTTTTTTTCAATAATAATATTTGGTTTATTTTTTTCCATATTATAATGAAACCCCCCTGAAAATGGTAACATATCATGAAGAGTCCAAATAACTTTTTTTTGTTTTAAATTAAAGAACCTTGGATAATCAACAAAATCAGGAACCCAATGAAGATTTATTACATCAGCCCATTTTATTAAAGAGTGTTTTTCTAAATTATGATATGAGTTTGGAGATCTATAATTTGTGTTATAAATTCCTAAAAAAATCCTATTAAGAATTGAATAAGGAGTATTTAGGATTTGTTTCAAAAATAATTTTCTGACACTTTTATAAAATGGAATTATATTTTTATTTCTTGTTGTAGCACCCTCAAGATATAACAATTTAACATTCTGATTATTTGACTCCAATGCATGAAATAACCTTAAACAAGCTTTTCCTGCTCCTCCACTTAAAGAATTAGTGATTAATAAAATTTTCATTTGTGTATTCCTAAAGTCTTATAGCAGTTCAATAATAGATTTAAATCTTGATCTACTTGTTTTTTAATTTCTTGCTTAATTTTACTTTTTTCATTTTTCATTAAAAAAAATAAAGGTGATAAAACATCATTTTTATTTAAATGATTAGTCGAAATAGACATTTTTTGTAAGCCATACCTATTCATAAATGATGAAATTTTACCTCCTTTTCCAGTATAATCAATACTAATAAACGGAATTCCTATGGCAGCCATAAAAATATGACCATGATATCTCATTGGTAGACCAAAACTACTAGATTTTAAATTTGCTAGCAAGTCATGAAGTGTAAATATATTTGATGTATTTTTAAATGAAGGAATAACTTTATAATCATTTATTGATTTTATATATTCTCGATCATCATTACCATACCAAAATGTGTGCATAGGTAATAAAGAAATAATATCAAAATCTGAACTCACTGAGTTTAAAAAATGATTAAATATTTTTATATTTTCATATGTAATATTAACGGAATTTCCAGAATACTCTATTGTTTGTTCTCGTAATAAAGCAACTATCTTGTTTAATGGAGCTACTTTTTTATTATCGTTACTCCATCTTCTGACAAATCTTAAAGCTGGATCACAGGACCATAATAACTCTCCTTTAAAACCTAATTCTCCAGCTAATTTTGAACTATTTTCATCTCTAAAAAAAGCTGAGGATGAATTTGTTAAAATAGAAGAAATAAGTTTATTGTTTATTTTCTTTTTTATTGGACCAACTCCACATCCAAAAATTATAGTGTTCTTACCTAAAGCATTAGCCCATTTAAATAAAACTTCAATATATTTTAACTGTGATGAATCCATCAAAGGGCCACCTCCAAAGACAACTCCATCAATATGATGAAGTTTAGAAAATTTTACTTTTTTTAATTCATGAATTTCTAAGTCTAAATCTAATTCTTTATTAGTTAGGTTACTTAACCCAGGAATAATTGAGGTAATTGAAAATTTGACACCGGGATTACTTTCTTTCAATGAATGTATAACCTCCATAAGAATAGCTTTATCTCCTATTGTTTCTGTACCATACCAACCGGTAATTAAAATATGCTTCAATTTATAAATTGGTTGTAGACTTTTTAATTTAAATCTAAATAAACAATTAAAAAAAGCGGAAATCTTCATTAATTTCAATCGAAAATCAAATTTTCTAAAAATTAACTCTTTAAAAAAAATAATTTGATGAAAAAAAATTGAAAAATTACTAATATTCTCAAATTGAATAAATTCTCGATTTTCAGTAAGATTTTTTATGCTTTTACTATAATATTCGAACCAAAACCAAGACTTTGATAAAGAATAACTTTTATGTATCAAATTGTAACGATGAAAACAATCTTGTAGATCATTAACTTGATCACCTTGTAAGTAGATGATATTTTGTTCATCAATGATTTTAGTGCCAAATTGATAATGATTACTCTTTAAAAGTCGAACTACAAATACAAAGCTACCAACTGATAATGAATTTGTTGAAATAAAATTTAAAATATCTAGATCAGATTTAGCACCAATAATAATTATTTTTTTATAAGTCTTAATAGTATTTATTGAAATTTTCTCGGAACAATTAACAACTAACCAATCTTTGCTTACTTCCGTTTTTTTAATATCGGATTTACTTGAATTATTAACAATAAATCTCCATTTTTTATAATTTAAATCAAAAGGAAGGTTTTTTATTTTTTTGAGTATTTTTCTCATTTTATAATTCTATTTTTTTTATTAATATTTTTTTAAAAATTTTATGAATCTCATTATATGATTCTTTGAAAAATACTTTAATCAAAAATAAATACAAGATAATACCCAAACTAAATAAAATAGTAAAAGAAGAAATTTGATTAAAATCAAAAATATTTATAAATAATTGTTTTGTAATTTTAATTATGATAGCTGTTATCATCGCAGCAAAAAAAGAATTTTTCATTTGCATTAAAATTATTGATACATACGTCTGTAAAATATTTGCTAAAATTATAAAACTGACTAAGCCAAAAAAAGTTCTAATAAAAGTTACCCCTATAGCAACTCCTATGATACCATAATAAGATCCAAAATAAATAGCTAGTATATAGAAAGGCATCATTGATAATCCAATTTTTAAATTAATATCAGGCCTCCCAATTGCTTTATAAACAGCTCCAATTGGAGCACCTACTGAATATCTAATTGCATATATAAGGAGTATTTGAAAGGGGAGAATAGATTCCTTCCACTGAAGTCCATAAATACCAAGTATAAAATCTTCAGCTAAAACTATTAATAAAAATAGTATAGGAAAAGTTATTAATGATAATATTCGAAATATTTTATTAATTTTCAGTAATACATCTTTATAATTATTTCCAGATTTAGCAATGTATGGAAATGACATTTTATTAACTAATGATACTATATTTCTTGAAACTAAATTACTTGCTCTCCAAGATAAATTATAAATACCTAGTTTATAGGAACCCAATATTTTACCTATAAATAAAGTGTCACCTTCAGCAATAAAAAAGTTTGTGATACTACTAGCTATAATTTTTGAAGAGTAAGTAAAAATCTCTCTCCAGTGACTAGTATTAAATGATAATTTTGGTCTCCAAACTGTAATGTGAAAAGTAATTAAAAACCTTATTAATACTGAAATAATACTTGGAAAAACTAATGACCAAATACCAAAACCAGTAAGAGCCATTAAAATAGAAATAGAAATAGAAAAAAACTGAATAATAATATCTCTTTTTTCAAGTATTTTAAATTGTAATTTTTTATTAATAGAAGCGTCTATAATTACGATTACACTTTCGAAAGGAACTCGTAAAAGCAATAAATGGATTATTATTTGAATATCCGGTTCATTGTAAAAATCACTAATAACTGGGGCTAAAAAAAATCCTAGAGCACAAATAAAAAAAGAAATAAATAAATTCAGCCAAAATGCAGAATTTAATCTTTCCTCATTCTCTTTTCTGTCAAATATTACAAATTGAGAAACACCCTGTGTAATTACATTGTTTAGAAATGTTATCAAAATAGTTGCAATAGCAACCAATCCAAACTCTTCAGGACTCAATTTTCTGGCTATAATAGAAATAGCAAATAAGTTAAATATTTGAACTAAAACTAATCTACCAAATACCCATTTTGAACTCGTTAAAATTGAATCTGTTTTATTTTTCACTTGGAGAATCTGGTATTTTAGCAGAAATTGTCTTTATATATTTATTATAAGAATGGTTTTTATGAAAAGCTTTAAAAATTTCAATAAATTCAACATCATTATTTTTAATAAACTTCTTGTCAATATCTAATCTAAATTGAGTAAACTCATTTAGAGAGTAGTAATCTGAAAACTTGTCAATTGTTATTAAGCGTTTTTGTTTTGAAGATTGATCGTCTTCAATTCCTTTTGCAATAGCTCTTGTTGTGCCTCCAAGGAAAGGTCCTAGCTCAATTATATTTCCATCTAATGCGATTTCTTTTGAAAAAGCGTATAAAAAGAGTCTTTCATTTATTGAAGTTTCAGATGGAATTTCATTAAAAAAATTTATAAGATTTTTATTAATTGATTTATATTTTAAGAAAGGAAGCTTGATCTCCTTTTTCATTACAAACAAATAATTTATTGATTTTAATACCTGCTTTAACATTTTATCAATATGAATTAATTATTTTGCAGTTAATATATCGTATAATTTTTTCTGAATTCTATCTAAAGAAAAAATTTCCATTGTTTTTAATGCGTTTAATTGCATTTGTTTAATTTCTTCGCCATTGGCTTTAATTTTGATAATAGCTTTCTTTAATTCTTCGCCATTTCGCTCAGTTACTACTGTACCACATTTGTGCTTTTTAAAAAATCTAGCTAAAAAGTAATGTTCAGGACAATGCACGAGTATTGGACCACCAGAGGCTAAATACTCTACTGCTTTTGTGGGAAAAATAGTTGATAATTCAGCTTCATGAACCTTACATTCATCCTGCCAATTTAATGCAAGAACTAATATTCCATGAAAATTTACAGCATTAATATATTCAGATCTACTTGGATAAAAGGTACTTCGAACGTTGGAAGTTTTTTTTATTTTCAATGCAGAAAGAGAAGTAATTGTAAATAATGTATTTAATTCTTTTAAAGCAATTTGGATCCTTTCAAAACTATTGTTATTGATAGCATAGACCTCTCCCCCCCAAAAGGCTTTTTCATTCCTTTTAAAATTAGGGTGTTCTGAAACCTTTTCAGGATAAGTATGTTCCAGTGGAAATGTTTTAAGATTGTATTTTTGAAAATAGTAATTTGACATCCCTTCACTCATAGTAATAATTTTATGGGCTACCTTAAATACTTTTTTTTGAGTATTTATTGCTTTTTCAGAAAACTGAGAGTGAGCTAATCCTTCAACAACTGTGTCATGTAAATACGGAAAGTATCTGACCCCTGTTTTTTCAGCAACCCTAGCAGAAACATCTAAATTAGCAATAGTGGGATATAAACCAATGATACAATTAGGCTTTAATTTTTTTACTAATTTAACACCTTTTCTAACTGCATATCTTGTTTTAAGCTTAGGAAATAAATATCCAATAATTTGAATTGGATGAAAATTAGGTATTAATCTATACAAATTAGGTTGGCGATTAAATACAATCCTAGGTTTAAGTTTAAATCTGCCTAGATAAGCATAACAATACAATTCGGAATCAATTGTTGAAAACAGATTTTTTAACACAACAGAAGTTCCTCCAACTGGAGCATTAGGGTTAACTTGGGTGAAAATTATAATTTTATTATTCAATATATTATTAGTTGTATTTATTAGAATTAGTGTAACAAATTAATTTATTAAAAAATATTATATTTTTAGATAATTTCTTCTTAAAAATGGGTGCTGACTACTTGATTTTTTTGCAAAAGGATGATACTCTCCTTTTAACCCAACTGGATTAGAATTTCTAATATTATGAACAATTTCGATTGCTTGCCTTGCATCATCTAGCCCAAAACCTTCTCTGTTTAATATTCCTTGATATACTTTGGTGTGTAAATCTGTAAAACCTCCACTAAATTCAAGTTCTTCTCCTTCAATTGTTATAGATCGGTACGTTCTTTGACCTTTGGTTTTTATCTCTGTTGGAAGTACATCATAATTAATAGATAAAAACCATCTAACTCTAGCTCTTTCAAACTCTAAATATCCAGCAGCTCTATCGTGAGTGTGAATGTGAGTTGTATTATTCTTTACTGCTCCAAATATCCAAGATAACATATCATAAAAATGAACACCTATATTTGAAGCTATCCCTCCAGATTTAGATACGTCTCCTTTCCACGATGTATAATACCAATTCCCTCTAGAAGTGAGGTAGGTAAGGTCGATATCAAAAATTTTACCTTTTGGGGCATTATCTACTTTTCTTTTTAATTCTATAATACTTTTATGGAGTCTCAATTGAAGTATATTCCATACTCTTTGACCAGATTCTTGTTCCATTTTTTGGAGAGCATCTAAGTTCCATGGATTTAATACTAAAGGTTTTTCACAAATGGCATCTGCTCCCCTTCGAAGTGCCATACGAATATGTGAATCATGTAAATAGTTTGGTGTACAAATACTTACATAATCTAATTCAATTTTACTATCATATTTAAGTTTTTCTAAATGTCTATCAAATCTTTCTGGTTCAACAAAAAAATCTGCATCAGGAAAATAACTATCCATTATTCCAACACTATCAAATCTATCTAGTGCTGCAATTAAATTATTATTAGTGTCTTTAATTGCTTTTAAGTGTCTTGGGGCAATGTAACCCGCAGCTCCTATAAGTGCGAAATTTTTACTCATCTATTTTATGTACTAAATTATTAATTAACTTATATTTTAAACCAGTTTTATCACAAATTGCTATTCCTGAAATATCAAAATTTAAACGCTCTCCAAACTCACTCATCCAACCTATGTTTTTTGAGGGGTTACCTACCATTAATGCATAATCAGGAACTTCTTTTGTAACTACTGCTCCAGCCCCAATAAATGCATATTTACCAATATCATTACCACATACGATCGTTGCATTAGCGCCAATAGATGCCCCCTTTTTAACAACAGTCTTCATGTATTCCTCTTTTCGAATAACACCACTTCGAGGGTTTATTACGTTGGTAAAAACCATAGAGGGACCCAAAAACACGTCATCTTCACAAACCACACCGGTATAGACCGATACGTTGTTCTGAATTTTAACATTATTACCAAGTTGAACGTCAGGTGAGACCACAACATTTTGACCAATGTTACAATTTTCTCCAATTACTGAATTTTTCATAACATGTGAAAAGTGCCAAATTTTTGTTCCTTTCCCTATTTGACATGGTTCATCAACATAGGAACTTTCGTGAATAAAATATTTTTTTTTATTCATTTCAAGAATTTAATCTTTAGAGATTTACCTTCTATTAGTAATATCAAATTGTATTGAATTAAGTTTTTTAATTTGTGTAAAATCTTAATGAATTATAATTTAAAATATTTTAATTATATATTTTTTTTATAAAAGCCTTTATACCATAAAATAAACTCTCTAATACCTCGTTTTACTGAAACTCTTGAATTGTATTCATAATCTAATTCTAAAGCTGAGGTATTTGCAAAAGTTTGATACACATCACCATCCTGCATTGGCAGCATATTTTTTGTTGCCTTAATATCAAGAACTTTTTCTAAAGACTCAATAAAATCTAATAATTGAACTGGTTTTCCATTACCTATATTGTAAAGTTTGTATAAGCTAGAATTTTTTGAATCTTTCAGTAACGTACTAACTACACCCTGAACAATATCATCTATGTAGGTGAAGTCTCTTGAGAGATTTCCATTATTAAATACATCAATTGGTTTATTATTTAGAATGGCATCAGTAAATAAAAACATGGCCATATCTGGTCTACCCCACGGGCCATATACTGTAAAAAATCGCAGTCCTATGGTTTCAATTTTGTACAAATGACTGTAGGTATGTGCCATTAATTCATTAGATTTCTTTGTAGCTGCATATAGACTTATTGGCAAATCTACATTTGTAGTTTCCTCGAAAGGAATTTTATCTGTATTACCATAAACACTAGAACTTGAAGCATATACCAAACGCTTTACATTATGGTGGCGGCAACATTCAAGGACATTTAAAAACCCATTGATATTGGAATCTATATAAACTTCTGGATTGTCTATAGAATACCTAACCCCTGCTTGAGCAGCTAAATTACAAACTATATCAAAATTATATGATTTGAAAAGCTTAGGTAATTCAATACGGTCCTCTATATTCATACGTATGAATTGCATGCGACTGCCATGTAAAGTACTCTCTGAATTTTTAGAAAAAACAGATGCAGACTCTTTTTCAATACCTAATTGATGTAACCGAGCATACTTAAGAGTGACTTCATAATAATCATTAATATTATCGAGTCCTATCACAAAATGACCTTGTTTCAAAAGGGATTCACATAAGTGATACCCAATAAAACCAGCAGCTCCAGTAACAAGTATTACTTTCATTTTAATTTTATTATTTAACCTTTACCAATTCCTTTAAATTGGAAACCAATTTTATTCAACGCATAAGCATCTAATATGTTACGCCCATCAAACACAAATGCAGGTTTAAACATATTCTCGTAAATATACGTCCAATCATAGGTTGTAAACTCATCCCATTCTGTTAGTACCGCAATAGCATGGCTGTTATTTAATGCTTCATTATAATCTTTATGAACAAAAATCTGTGCTAATTTTTGTGAGATTCGTAATTCAGAAATTCCTTTTAATTCCCATAAATAAACTAGATCAGTTTTAATTTTTGATTCCGAAACTTTTGGATCATAGACATGAATTTTAGCTCCATCTTCTATTAGATAGTCTGCTACATAAATTGCTGCTGACTCTCGGGTATCATTGGTGTTTTTTTTGAAAGCCCATCCTAAAAAAGTAATTTTTTTACCATTTACCGTATTAAATAATGTAGTTATAATTTTCTTGGCAAAGCGATGCTTTTGATAATCGTTTAGTTTAATAACTTGTTCCCAATAGTTGGCAACCTCTGGTAAATTAAAAAAACGACACAAATAGACTAAATTTAAAATGTCCTTCTGAAAACAAGACCCACCAAAACCAACAGAAGCTTTGAGAAACTTGGGGCCTATTCTGCTATCTGTTCCAATTGCGTGTGCTACCTCTTCAACATCTGCTTCTGTAGCCTCGCATAGTGCTGACATTGCGTTAATAGAGGAAATACGTTGAGCCAAAAATGCATTAGCGGTTAGTTTTGATAATTCAGAGGACCATACATTGGTAGTTAAAATTTGTTTTGGACTCAACCAATTTGAATACACATCAACTAATGCTTGTATTGCATTTTTTCCTGAAGGAGTTTGATTGCCACCAATCAAGACACGGTCTGCTTTAAACAAATCATCAATGGCAGTACCCTCTGCTAAAAACTCAGGATTCGAAAGTACTTCAAAATTTACTCCATTTCCAGTACTGTCCAGAATGGTTTGTATAGTTTCTGCAGTACGCACTGGTAGTGTTGATTTTTCTACAATAATCTTGTCAGAAGTAGCTACTCTGGCTATTTGTCTTGCACATAATTCTACAAATTTTAGATCAGCAGCCATTCCTTTACCCTCACCGTAAGTTTTTGTTGGGGTATTCACGGCAATAAAAATCATGTCTGCAGCATCTATAGCAGCATCTACATCTGTAGAAAAAAATAGATTTTTACCACGTGCTTGAGAAACCACTTCATCCAATCCTGGTTCATATATGGGCAAATTATCTAAATTTTTATCATTCCAAGCGTTAATTCGCGCTTCATTAAGATCGACAACAGTTACTTTAATATGAGGACATTTTAAGGCAATAACAGACATGGTTGGCCCCCCCACATAACCTGCGCCAATACAACAAATATTTTTTACTTCCATATTTATTTATTATTTGGAATTACTCTGCTTGTTTTAAAATATCATGACCCGCCTTTAACAAATCAACATCTTTTCTCATCAAAGCAACATCTCCTTGCATCATATCTTTTACTAAAGAAGCTAAATCATGCTCTGGAACCCAACCTAACTTATTTTTTGCTTTTGAAGGATCTCCAATTAATAAATCTACTTCAGTTGGTCTGAAATAAGTAGGGTCTATAGATAATACTTCCTTACCAATTTCTACTTTAAACTCTTTTAAATTACAAGCGGTAACATAGGCTTTCTCTTCTACTCCTTTTCCTTTAAATTCCAATTCTATCCCAACTTCTCTAAAAGCCAAACGAACAAAATCACGAACAGTCGTTGTAACACCCGTAGCTATTACCCAATCTTCCGGCTCTTCTGCCTGCAAAATCATCCACATCATACGAACATAGTCCTTAGCATGCCCCCAGTCTCGCTGAGCGTCTAAATTACCCAGATAAAATTTATCTTGAAGCCCAAGTGCTATTTTTGATACCGCTCGTGTGATTTTTCTTGTTACAAAGGTTTCTCCTCGTCTAGGTGATTCATGATTGAATAAAATACCATTACAAGCAAACATGTTATAAGCCTCACGATAATTTTTGGTAATCCAAAAACCATAAATTTTGGCTACTCCATAAGGAGATCTTGGATAAAAAGGAGAGTTTTCATCGTAAAACCCTTTTTCATTTTTATTCTCTGGCATCCCACCATAAAGCTCTGATGTGGAAGCTTGGTAAATTCTTGTTTTTTTCTCCAGACCTAAAATCCGAACAGCTTCTAATATTCTTAGTGTACCCAATCCATCTACGTTACCAACATATTCTGGAGTATCAAAGGATACTGCAACATGAGACATCGCACCTAAATTGTATATTTCATCGGGTTGGCATTCTTGTATAATACGTGTTAAATTCATTGCGTCAGTTAAATCACCATAATGTAATTTAAAGCGTTGATCAGGATCATGTGGGTCTTGATAAAGATGGTCAATTCTAGCCGTATTAAAAAGTGACGACCTTCTTTTAATCCCATGAACCCTATACCCTTTCTCTAACAACAACTCTGCTAAATAGGATCCGTCTTGCCCTGTAACTCCTGTAATTAATGCTACCTTCATTATTTATAATTTAATTTCTTTTATTGAATCGATATTCTCTAAAAACCATTGGTAGGTATTTTTAATACCGACTTCTAATTCTGTTGAATATTGCCATCCCATAGCTTCCATTTTGGAAACGTCCATCAGTTTTCTTGGCGTACCATTGGGTTTACTGGCATCCCAAATAATTTGACCTTTATGGCCAACAACCCTTTGTATAGTATCTGCAAGTTCTTTAATGGTAACATCTTTTCCTGTGCCAATATTGTATAAATAACTAGTTAATTGGTTTTCCAAAGCAAAAGCTACAGCTTCTGCCATGTCATCAACATGTAGAAATTCACGCATGGGGTTTCCACTACCCCAAAGCACAACAGGGTTATTATTATTAAGTTTAGCATCGTGAAACTTACGAATCATCGCTGGCAAAACATGAGAAGTTTTTAAATCAAAATTATCATGAGAACCATATAAATTTGTAGGCATTAAACTTACATAATCTTTACCATATTGCTTGCGAATGGATTCGCAGGCCTTTACCCCAGAAATTTTAGCCAATGCATACCATTCATTAGTGGGTTCTAACGAATCCGTTAGCAAATATTCTTCTTTTAAAGGCTGAGGAGCAAATTTTGGATAAATACAAGAACTGCCTAAAAAAATAAATTTTTTAACATCGATTTGAAAAGCACCATCTATTAAATTATTTTGAATTTGTAGATTTTCCATCAAAAATTGGTAAGGATAATTATTATTTGCTAGGATTCCACCAACTTTAGCAGCAGCATCAATAACTATTTCTGGTTTTTCATGATCATAAAAATCATTAACAGCTTGTTGATTCCTCAAATCTAATTCAGCACTTGTTTTTCCAATTAAATTAGAATAGCCTTTAGATTTTAATGCACGCCAGACTGCAGAGCCTACCATTCCTCTGTGACCTGCAATATATATTTTTAATCTTTTATCAACCATAGTTCTATCTTCCAAAATCATCTTGTACTCTGATAATATCGTCTTCATCAGATGGAATTTGATTTGTGTGTTGCCAAATTTCAGCAACGACAGCATAAGCATCCAAACCAACAAGACGATGTCTCACTCCTTGATTGAGTTTCAATTGACTTCCCACATCATATACTTTCATTTCAGTTTCAATGTCTGTTTCACTTTGCACCACACCTACCTTACCTTGATATACCTGCCAAATTTCAGCACGTCTGTTGTGATATTGCCATGATAACTTCACCTGAGGTTTTACCATTAAAATTTTTGGACTCAACTTTCCATCTATTTTTAGTGTATTAATATCAATACCATCAAAAAAATGATTAGAAAAATCTTGCGCTTGTGATTCGTCAATATAGTAAAATGCACCCCAAGGTCTTTGTAAATCAGCATCAATAATGGTAAACCCTAAACTTTGAAGTTCTTTTTCTATTTCCTTATAAAAATTTACAGACATGTTTAATTATATTTTGCCACAAAGTTAAACTTTTAAACGGCTTCGCCGTCACTACTCACAGTAATGGATATTTATTACAATAAAAAGTTTCAATTGATTAACTCAATTGAAACGAAACAATAGCGCCAAGTTTTTTAAGCTGTGCGATACAATTTTTCCCTTTTTGGGAAAGTAAAATGGCATCTTGCTCTAACAAGGGTACCTTTACGGTATCCCCAATTTTAAGCTCATTTTCATTAATCTGTAATGTATTGTTTTGATAGCATTGCATAGCAACAACCTCGGCATTAGAAACCACCGCACGCTTTCCTTGATCAAATAAATACCTGACCACTCCTGGAATATCAAAAACTATGTTTGGATCTTTATTTTCTAAATTAACCAACACCATAGATGGAAGTAAAGCGATAGTCATCTTCTTCTTACGATCAGACCATTGCCGTGTTACTATTTTGGTTGGAGTATATGCTTCGATACCGAATGAAATTAAACGTTCTAAAACTTTTAATTCATGTCTAGGCTTCGTGAACAAAACAAACCACTTTATAGGGATTATATTAGTTAGTTTTTCCATTAATTATAAAATTAACTTTTAAATATTTTTTTAAGACTACTGCAGTTTCAAAAATACTTATTGATATGTGCTAATTTCGCTGCAAATATACTTATTTAACTCTTAAAGAGAGCTAATATTTAACTGATATTAATATAAAAATACGGAATAATATTTAAAGACTTGTTGATGATTGAAGTACTTCATTTTGGATTTAATAATTCTTGGGGTTTTATAGATGAAAAGACTGCTTAAAAAATTGATTTTTATCAATTATAAACAAAGTTTATGGAAACCAAGAAGAAGAAGAAGAAAAATAGATGTATTTAGAATAAATCTGTGTTTTTGAGTAACACTTGATTTGCATCTTTAGCAGACACTTTTATATATTCTAGTTTTAATTTCCAATCAATGGCTAAGCTTTTATCATCATATGCAATACCTCGCTCAGATACTTGATGATAATAATTATCTACCTTATATGCTAAAACAGCTTCTTTAGTCAGCACAACAAATCCATGAGCAAAACCTCTTGGAATAAAAATTTGCTTTTTATTTTCTTCAGACAATTCAATAGCAATATGCTTCCCAAAAGTAGGGGAATCTTTACGCAGATCAACAGAAACATCTAAAACAGTACCTTGAAGTACTCGAACCAATTTGGTTTGTTCATAAGGAGCAATCTGATAATGTAGACCTCTTAGCACACCAAAAGATGATTTAGATTCATTTTCTTGACAAAAATTGACAGAAAAACCTAAAAAATCTTCGAGTTTATCTTGTCTGAAAGTTTCAGAAAAGTACCCACGCTCATCAGACAAAATTTTTGGCTCACATAAAATTACTTCAGGTATTTCTAATCTGGTAAATTTCATACTATAGTTCTTTTGCCCGTTGAATTAAATATTGACCATAATCATTTTTTATAAATGGCTCTGCTAAAAGTAATAGTTGTTGTTTGGTAATGTACCCCATTTGGTAAGAGATTTCTTCTAAACAAGCTACTTTAAGACCCTGTCGGTTTTCAATGGTTTGTATGAAATTTGAGGCCTCTAATAAAGATTCGTGAGTACCGGTATCTAACCATGCAAAACCTCGACCCATAACTTCTACTTTTAAATTTCCTTGATTTAAATACGTTTGGTTAATCTCTGAGATTTCAAGCTCACCCCGTAGGCTAGGTTTAATTTTTTTAGCAATATTAATTACTGAATTTGGATAAAAGTAGAGTCCAATCACTGCATAGTTACTTTTTGGATTATTTGGTTTTTCTTCTATACTTAAAGCTTCTCCATATTCATTAAAGTTTACCACTCCATAACGTTCTGGATCTTTAACATAATACCCAAAAATTGTTGCCTTTCCTTTATCTTTTAGATTAGTCAATGATTTTGCTAATAGATTTGTAAGTCCCTGACCATGAAAAATATTATCTCCCAGTACCAAACAAACATCGTCATTTTGAATAAAGTCTTCTGCTAGAATAAATGCTTGTGCCAATCCATCTGGAGAAGGTTGCTCTTTATAATGAAACTCAATTCCCAATTCTTTACCATTACCCAAAAGTCTTTTAAAATTAGGTAAATCTGTGGGTGTAGAAATAATCAAAATTTCTTTGATGCCAGCCAACATTAAAACTGAAATTGGGTAATAAATCATAGGTTTATCGTAAATGGGTAGCAACTGTTTTGATGTACCTTTGGTAATGGGATACAATCGAGTACCGGAGCCTCCTGCTAATACAATTCCTTTCATGACCTATTTGTATTGAGATTTATAATAATTTTGATAGCTTCCTGAAGTTACATTTTCTAACCAGTCTT
>Ga0233426_10000840_pt1 | contig 30476 bp, 31 predicted proteins | sample SI_118_April2016_6_FD_179875 | JGI IMG/M metagenome (GOLD analysis project Ga0233426, IMG submission 179875) | Seawater microbial communities from Saanich Inlet, British Columbia, Canada - SI_118_April2016_10_MG | ecosystem: Environmental > Aquatic > Marine > Inlet | place: Canada: British... | reverse complement strand
TTTTTTTATGCTCGTTGATAAAATCTAACCATTGCTGCTTAGTGGGCTTATTCATTATTGACTCCAGTAGTAAAGAGTCGGTAGGTTAAGTCAGAATTGGGGGTATTGTTAGAGTGTGGTTGGTTAGCGCTTACAGTGATAAAAAAGCTATAACCAGCAAAAACAGTAGCAACAAAAAGAAATTCATAGAGTATCCACAAAGCCGCTTGCTCTAAAGAATGTTGTGTGCCGATTTCTTTTAGCCACTCAAGATCTTTATAAATAACTAAAATCATCACTACAACTGCGCTGGCTAATAAACCAAAAATAAAGGTTTGGATACGTTTAGCAACCGAAGAATAAGGTTCATTTGATGATGCTGATGTTTGTGTAATCATCCGCTGCTCGTTTTGTAGTAGCAGCTGTAAACTAATAAAAAAACCGAGTAGACTCAGACCAATAACTACTCTAAAGCCGGCGACCAAAGGAAAATCGTAAGCAATATAGTTACCTAAGGCCAATACAATACCGCCGCCAAGAAAAATGGTCATATCAAGTTTGAACTGCTTGATTGGGCTGGTGAAGATAGCCTTAACTGTTATTCTTCGCACCAAATACATACAGACGAATAGCCCGATAATAATGGATGCTAATAGTTGGCGCTCTAGAGAGTCGAGAAAAGGACATACCTGAATGCCGTAAGTCATAAAGATAGCAGCGGCGATGGCGTACTGAATAGGGATGTGGGCTAGGCTATGTTCAGAGCTATGAGCTGGGTGGCTTCGTATTTTCATCGTCATTATGTATTTAGTCAGTATTATAGTTAGGTATTTTAAGCGTTTATGACTAAAGAATAGCCGCCGTCCGCCAATATGCCATTAGTTTGTTAAACTGTGTACGTTGACCGAGTAAGTCTTATGGAGTGAAGGCATGAGCGCGCCCTCGAACATGCAAGTAAATGATCGTGTCATACTGTTTGATGGTGTGTGTAAGCTATGTAACGCTTGGAGTAATTTTATTATTCGGCATGATGGAGAGTATCACTTTAAGTTGTGTAGTGTGCAGTCAGTAGAAGGCCAAAAAATTCTTGCGCATTTCGATTTTCCCACTGATCATTTCGAAACAATGCTATACGTTGAGGGCAATGTGTCTTATCAAAAAAGTGATGCGTTTTTCCGTGTGGTGCGCATATTAGGTTTTCCGTGGAGCCTATCGTGTATATTTCAAATACTCCCAGTAAGGCTAAGAGATTGGTTATATGACCGTATTGCGTTGAATCGTTATACGCTGTTTGGTCGATATGATTTTTGTCGACTGCCGGCGGCTGATCATGAGCAGAGGTACGTCAGAGAAAAATAATACTCGACAAACACAGCTAATATCTATAAAGTGCGCGTCAGCTAGAAAGAAGTCTCATATTTACATCCTACATTTCGCTGTTTTATTCGTAAATCTCCGTCCTGCAGTTTCTAAGTTCAAGTCTATATTTTAAGCAACTCATGCCTTTAAGGCACAACATTATATAACTACAGGATATTATTATGTCTAATACAACTACAGGAACTGTTAAGTGGTTCAACGAATCTAAAGGTTTTGGCTTTATCGAACAAGAGTCTGGTCCGGACGTTTTTGCTCACTTTAGCGCTATCGTTAGTGACGGCTTCAAAACATTGATGGAAGGCCAAAAAGTACAGTTCGTCGTTACCGACGGACAAAAAGGCCCGCAAGCTGAGAATATCGTAGCTATCTAAATTACTAGATAAGTTATGCAAAAGGTAAGTCTTTCGAGGCTTACCTTTTTTTTCGCCTAAAATTTGAATATGGCTTTCTACAATGGCATGCTCTTTTCCAAGAGATCATAGGCATTTCTAATGTCTGATAATATTAAGCGGAGAGATGAAATGGTTACGTGTTATATCAGGTACGTAATAGATGTGAATAAAATAGATGCTTTTGAGTATTATGCAAAGCTGTGGATTCCTTTAGTGAATAAATTTGGTGGTCAGCATCATGGCTACTTTTTACCATCGGAAGGTATTAATAATGTGGCGTTAGCCTTATTTACTTTTCCTAGTCTCGCGGCATATGAAACCTATCGTAATGATTCATTTAAAGACACAGAGTGTACGGCGGCTTTTGACTATGCGAAAGAGACTCAGTGTGTACTGAGTTATGAACGTAGTTTTTTTAGGCCAGTTTTTAGTTAGTATTTCGATGGTAGCTTTTTACTTGCTATCATCGGCTCTCATTTTTTGTGCGATTTAATTTAGTAGGGCTTTGAATTAAAGCAGTGAGTGAAGAGTTATGAGCCTAACTTTGTGAGTATAAGCCTAGGGCTAAAGGCTTACAATAGGAGTTGTTTTCATCTTTCGATCTAAAATGGTACAGTCTTTACAATATCTATAAAGCAGTTTTCGCTATGTTCGTATTTCATATTGTCAGCCTATTGGTTCTTCTTGTCACCTTATTGCCTTTAACACTTCACACGCATTGGTCTGTTAGAGTGTTTGATTTTCCTCGTGTGCAAATTATCGCTATCACTCTTTTCTTATTGGCAGTTTATCTTGTGCAAGACGTTATTCATGTTGATGCGGTGTCAACGATAACGGTAGTGATGATGAGCTTGTTGATGTGTGTGTTAACTTATCAAGTGGCTTGGGTGTTTCGTTATACACTTTTGTCGCGAACAGAGGTTAAAAAAACAAAAAATTATCTGTCACAGCATTCTTTGCGCATTTTGTCGGTCAATGTACTTCAGACCAATACTAATTACCCTGCTCTATTAAAGTATATAAAACAGTATTGTCCTGATATTGTTGTGACCTTAGAAACCGATAAAAAGTGGGAGCAGGGGCTGTCGAGTATCGAAAAGCTGTACCCATATACGGTAAAAATACCACAAGATAATTTATATGGAATGCATCTCTTTTCTCAGTATCCGTTGCAAAATATAGAAAAAAAATATCGTATTAGGCAAGATATTCCATCTATTGTAGCCGATGTTATGCTGACGATTAATGGTCGCTTACGACCAGTCAAAATGTATTTTTTACATCCCATGCCGCCTAGCCCAACAGAGAGTCCTACGTCATTATCTCGAGATCAAGAACTTATTCTAGTCGCAAAAGAAATTGCTGAATATAAAGAGCCTTGTGTTGTCGCGGGAGACTTAAATGACGTGGCTTGGTCAAAAACGACGAGATTGTTTCGAAAACTATCGGGCTTGCTTGATCCTAGAATTGGGAGAGGTTTTTTTAATACGTTTCACGCAAGTATTCCTTTGCTTCGTTGGCCTTTGGACCATATATTCCATAGTCACCACTTTACATTAAATACGATTAAGCGTTTAGGTGATGTTGGTTCTGACCACTTTCCTATTTTTATTGATTTACAGCTACAGGAAAACGAAACGAAAAAGTCTGATAAGAAACAAGACGCCGCATTGACGCTCATGAAAAAGCACTGTTGGAACAACGCATGGACGATGTTGACCATGCAGGTTTAAGTGGTTAGATGTTTTTAACGATATCGTAGTGAATTTTAAAAAAGAAGCACCGTTAAATTGCTAGTAAAGTATTTTCTATAAAGCTTATGTCTATGAAAAGCTATGTGAATCATTGGGGAATTCACCACTTTTTACTTGATCATCAAAGGCTTTAAATGCAGCGGGTATTGATCCAGCTTCACTCAAAAAGTTTTTGGAAAACTTCGGCGGTTTTTCTGTGAGTCCAATAAGATCATTTACTACCAATACTTGAGCATCGGTATGTTTACCAGCACCAATGCCGATAGTTGGAATGGCGAGTATCTCGGTGATTTTTTTTGCTAGTGGCGTAGGAACACATTCCAATACAAGTAAGTCTGCGCCAGCGGCTTCTATTCGTTTTGCATCTTGTAAAATAATATTAGCTTGCTCATCTCCGCGTCCTTGTACTTTATAGCCCCCAAACTTATTCACTGATTGTGGTGTTAATCCTAGGTGAGCACAGACTGGAATACCTCGCTCTGTGAGCTGTGTAATAGTTTCCTGCAGCCATGCTCCACCTTCTAGCTTAACCATATGTGCGCCAGCTTGTACAAGTAGCGCAGCGTTTGCCATGGCCTGTTCTGGTGTGCTGTAAGACATAAATGGCATATCGGCAATCAGTAGTGAAGTGTTATTGCCGCGAGCAACGGCAGCGGTATGGTATACCATATGCTCTATTGTCACTGGCAGCGTGCTGCTATGGCCTTGTATAGTCATTCCTAAGCTGTCACCTACTAGCACGGTATCAATATTTTGTTGTGCTGCCACTGCTGCCGTTTGTGCATCGTATAGTGAAATACAGGAAAAACGCTGTTGGTTTTGCTTGTATTGTCGCAAATGATTCGTTGTGATTAATGTTTTAGCAGCTGCAGTATTTGGTGTGGTGTAGGTCATAGCGGTCTCGATACTGTTTCGGAATTGTCTTGAAGCTGAGTTTTTATGCTTAGTGTATTAGTGCAGAAGTGGCTGCACTAATAGGATGAGCTATTTACGTTGCCGAGGTGACTTATAGTAAGGTCGATGTTGGGTTGAAGTAGTGTCGGCCTTGCTTGATGCTGAGTATATATTCAACTAATTTATTATAGCTCTCATCGTTATTTACCCAGTCGATCTCATTGGCGTTAACAATGAGTAGCGGTGATTGGTCATAAAAATGAAAGAAGCGAGTGTAGGCTTCGTTGATGGTTTCTAAATAGCTGTTATCAATTGTTTGTTCCGCATTCACACCGCGAGTTTTGATGCGATGTAATAAGGTATTTACCGGTGCTTGTAAATAGACGACAAGATCTGGTTTGGGGGCGTCAATGGTCAGCTGGTTGTACACTTGTTGATAAATCGCCAGCTCGTCTTTTTCGAGTGTGGCTTCAGCAAATAGAGGGTCTTTATCAATTAAAAAGTCAGAGACTCTCACAGGCTGAAAAATATCGGATTGTCTTAGCTCTTGAATTTGTTGTGCGCGTTGAAATAAGAAAAATAATTGGGTCGGTAATGCGTTGCTTAAACGGTCTTGATAAAAACGTTCGAGAAACGGATTTTCTTCGGCCTTTTCCAATAATGTATCGTAGTTGAATGTTTCGGCTAAGCGTTTTGCTAGCGTGGTTTTACCAGCGCCAATAGCGCCTTCTACTGCAATGAAATTAGGTAAAGTGCTTTTTTGTTCAGGGCTAAGGCCTGTCTGTGTTATATCGTTCACGGTATGGCTACTGCTCATGATTTTGTTGTTGTGTGAGGCCAGAATCAATGCGATGTAGATCATCCATTGAAGTAGAAAGCATGATGTCTTTTATTTTTTTGCCGTCAGGAAAAACTAATTGCGAATTGAGGTCTTGTAGAGGATAAAGTACAAAATTTCTATTGTGTATTTCTGGATGAGGTATTTTTAGTGTGGGTTCATCTAAACAGATATTATCGTAGAGTAACAAGTCAAGATCGAGCGTGCGAGCGCCCCAGCGAATGCTGCGCTGTCGTCCATGAATATTTTCGATACGTTGCAGTTCGGCTAATAATTCCATAGGTGATAAAGAGGTTTCGCATCGAATAGCCGCATTGACATAATCGGGTTGCTCACCGGGACCAACGGCTTTGCTGCTGTAATAATAAGAGCAAGTAATGACGCTGATATGTTTTGTTTGCCGCAACGCTTCCACCGCACTATCAAGCTGAAAGTGCGGATTGTCTAAGTTGCTACCTAGGCCGATATAGGCAATAGAAAGGCTATTCACTGACGCTATCTTGCGATGTTGTTTCAGTGGCTTTTTTCTTACGGCGGCGCGGTTTTCGCTGTGAAGCATGCGGTGGTTGTAGTTCATCAATCATTGTATGGCGTACGTCTTCAGAGGCTTCTTGGTAGCGTGTCCACCAAGTGCCTAAGCCGTTAAGTTTTTCGCCCGCGGCTTCGCGCATTAATAAAAAGTCGTAACCTGCGCGGAATTTTTCATGCTCTAGTGCTTTATCCGCCTTCTTACCTGTACGCAATGCTAGGCGCCACTGTAATTCCCAAATTTGTCGCATAGGGATAGTGAAGCGTTTAGGGATGGCGACAATAGCAAGTTGTTGGGCGATCACGGCATCGGCAGCCTGATGTACCGCAGCAATAATCGGCACTCCCTCAGTGACTAAGCGGTGCTGTTCGTAGATAAACGCAGGCCACAATAATGCGCCATAAATAAATGCAGGAGTAACACGTTTGTCGTTGCGAATACGTTTGTCAGTGTTGATCATCACGGCGCTAATCAGCCCTTCAAAATAAGGGCTTTTTTCCATTACCGCCATGGTGGCAGGAAATAGTGCGTCGAGTAGTTGGTAATCTTTTAGTAGAGTGTAGGATGCCGTGGCTGAACCATTTAAAAATAGTTTAAGAATTTCATCAAAGAGGCGAGCTGGCGGTACATGTGTTAATAAATGCCCGTTATCGAAAATAGGGTTGGCCGTTTTTTCTTCTATGGTGAAACCGAGTTTTGCTGAAAAGCGTATTGCGCGTAACAGTCTAACGGGATCTTCTTTGTAACGTGTTAGCGGGTCACCAATAATACGTAGCTGGCGCTTTTTAATGTCATCTACGCCGTTAGTGTAGTCATACACTGAGCCATTTTCTGGAGAGTAATATAAGGCATTCACAGTGAAGTCGCGCCGAATGGCATCGCTGTGCATATTGCCGTAGACATTGTCGCGCAACAGTTGCCCGGTGTTGGATTCGACTTGATGTGACGAGTCGCTCGATTGGCCACGGAATGTGGTCACTTCGATAATTTCACGTCCAAAACGTACGTGGACGATACGGAAGCGACGACCAATAATACGCGCATTGCGGAAAACTTTTTTGACTTCTTCTGGTGTCGCATCGGTGGAGACGTCAAAGTCTTTTGGTTGACAGCCTAGTAAGCCATCTCTGATGCTGCCGCCTACAAGATAAGCTTGGAATCCTGCTTGTACTAATCCATCGATCACTCTTGTCGCACTTGGACTCATGCTGTGATGGTCAAATGAATGTTTGCTCGGTGGAATAATATGCAGCTTTTCTGCGTTTTTAGCCATAAAATAGCGCTCTCGACTGATGTGCCACAATCGACGGTAGGTGATTGCTTTTACATCATACTGTACAAATTAAACGCCAATTCTATCATGAAGCTATCACGAGTTTGCTTATAGTTTGCCGCTTATTTGTTAAAAACCACCCTAACTATTAAAGAGAACCGTCAATGAATATATCTTATAAGGCGTTTACCCTGTCAATTGCATTGTTTGTTGTGGGCTGCGCTCAGTATTCTACTCATAGTGAATGGCATGTATTGCAAGATCAGTATCAGGTTGCGATAGCCGATGCAGCAGTTATTGAGGTGTCTGAAAAAGTAGCGTTAGAAAGCATCGTTGGCGAGTCGCAGCAATTCGTCACTTGGACCGCTTATCCCGATAGCTTTTCTAAAGGCGAGGAGGTGACATTGTCGTGGGGAGAGCTTTGGGTGACCTTGGATAATCATGTGCAGCAACGTTGCCAAGCTTTTCCAAAGCAAGCCCTGAATTTGCGTATCCAGCAATTATTAGGTTTGCCGCCGCAGCAGTCTGATGTCGATCGCTTTTTTGTTGTGTTAACGGTGGATGCTAAAGATGTGTTTCGCCCTTGTGCTAATGGAGATCTTGATCAAGTGCAGTGTGAAGCCAGTTTTCCTGACTCGACTACCGAAGCGCATAAGGCATGGTATGCAGGTCAGACCGCGTTAGCGTATCAAGAAAAAGGTTACCCTTGGACGCGCTTAGGATATACCTATGACTGGTCTGGTTATTCTCGTGCTGAAGCAAAAAGTGGTTCTGCCGCAGAGCTAAGTGAGGTGGGTGTTAATGAGTTCGTCATTCATCGCAATACGAAGGTAAAAGTGGAGTCTATTTTGCCAACAGAGGAATATTGTCGCTAGGCCGACATTTAAAGAGGTCTTGCCGTTCTTGCCACTTATATACCCTGTGTATAGGCAATGTGTAATAAATATCGTGCATAGTAAAACGGCAGCCTCCCGAGGGAGCCTGCCGTTTTGTGAAAACTTTTTCTTAATGTACTTAATTTTCTTCTTTTCTGTATCTCAATTTTTGTAACTAATATGGTTACTCATTAATTATTCTTATTGTATGGGCTTCCTTGCGCGAGGCTGTGCAGAACCGCTGCTTTGCCTCTCCCATTTTGGTCATTTAAAAACGCTATTTTATTATTTATAGTTATTATAATTATGCTTTTTTTATTATTCTTTATTGTTGTTATTATGAAGTTATATATAGCATTTGGTGTGCCAACTAAAAAATAGTTAAGTAAATCAGTCGCTTGTCGTTGTTAGGCTTATGCTATACCGAAAAGGCATAATAAAAGTGTTACCTTGTTACCCGTTTTTGTGTGCGCAAAGTAACACTTTGTGGTGACGGTAACACTTTATGTTGATTTTTGCGCCACGCTGTCAAGCGATTGTTTGCTGGTTCGTAGAGATATATAGAATGATTTAAGCGAAAAAGAGAAAAGCTTGTGCGGGTGGTGAGTGGATAGCAAGGGAAAAAATAGAGCGATCCCTTTAATTGACCAATTAACGGATAGCGGGCTCTCAGGCAAGAGGTTATCTAAAATATCTAGAAATGATAGTAGTGTTAGTTATTTCTTGCGCGGAATCCCCAGTTTTTGACGGCGCTCCCATAGGCACTTTCGGCTAATGCCTAGTTTTTTTGCCAGTTCTGTTTCGTTCATCGAGTCTTGGTTTTCAAGCACTACACGCTGAAAATAATCCTCTAAGGATAGATCGTCGTTTGCCAGTGGTGATAATTCATTGGTATGGCCATCATGATGTGCCGCCGAGCTACGTGGTGGCTTGTATGCGCTGCCGGTATTTCTTTTGGGTGTTGTACTGCTTAGGTCTGCTGTTAAGTCTAATAAATCCGCACCGATCTCTAATGGGTCTTCACATAAAATCACCGCTCGCTGCATGGTGTTTTCTAGTTCACGTACATTACCCGGCCATGAGTGTCTGCTGATCAGTTGTTTTGCCCGTGTGGATAAGCGTAACGGACTTTTATTGTTGGCATCGCAGTAACGGCTGATGAGAGATTCTGCCAAAGTGATGATATCGTCGCCGCGTTCACGAAGTGGCGGTATTTGTAGATTGATAACATTTAGACGAAAAAATAAATCTTCACGAAAGCTGCCTTCTTGGCATCGGGTCTGTAAGTTCCTATGGGTCGCAGCGAGTAAGCGAACGTTTACTTTTTGGGTTTTTGTCGAGCCTACAGGGCGCACCTCGCCTTCTTGCAGAACACGCAGCAAGCGTGCCTGAGCTTCCAAGGGTAATTCCCCTATCTCATCTAAGAACAGTGAGCCGCCATCTGCGGAAACTATTAGGCCGTCTCGCTGTGCGTTGGCACCGGTAAAGGCGCCTTTTTCATGACCGAATAATTCGGACTCAATGAGTGTTTCTGGAATAGCGGCGCAGTTAATAGAAATAAGCTGTTTGTTAGCGCGTGTGCTCGACGAATGAATAGAGCGTGCGACTAACTCTTTTCCTGTGCCGGTTTCGCCTTCAATCAAAATAGTCGCGTTGGTTGGTGCAACTTTTTGTATTTGATGGAACAGGTTAGTCATGATGGGGGATGAGCCAATCATTGGTTTATCACCATTGCTGATTGATGAGTCGCTAGCCGTAGCGATAGCCCCCGTCTTGTTGGCTTGCTCATTAAGTATGCGCTCGACGGTTTTAATCATTTCATCGTGATCGAACGGTTTGGCAATGTAGTCAACTGCGCCCATACGCATCGCATCAACCGCTGAGCGCAGGCTGGCGTAGCTAGTCATAATGAGTACAGGTGTTGGAGTGGGTGTTTGTGCCGAGAGCGTAATCAGTTCAGTGCCTTGGGCACCGGGGAGCCGTAAGTCGCTAATTATCAAATCGAAATGGCCAATATCGTAAGAGCGGGTGGCTTCTTGCACCGATTCTGCTTCGCTCACATGATAATCATGCCGCTCTAGCAGTTTGCGCAGAGCCATGCGAATAATTGATTCATCTTCAACAATTAAAATTCGATGCATAGTGAGAGAAGTACAGCCTTGGCGTTGATTAAACTGAATAGCATAGATAAAAGGTATTCGGTGTTTGAGTCGCTAAATACCTTATTGTACTTAATTAAAAGGCGTAGTGTGCAGTGGCTGGCTAATACTTTCAAGTGCTTCATCAAGGAGTGGGAGCTTTATCGTGAAGCAGGTACCTCCTTGTCGAGAAACTGGACTGGTGATATCAATCTGGCCTTCGTGTTCTTCAATGATACTAAAAACGACGGAAAGTCCAAGTCCCGTGCCTTCTCCTGCTTCTTTGGTGGTGAAAAATGGATCCATTATTTGCTGTATGTGTTCCGGCTCGATACCAGAGCCTTCATCAATCACGTCTATATGAGCAAAAGGCGACTTTATCGTGGTTTGCAGAGTGATTGTGCTGTAGTCAGGGCTAGCATCATTAGCATTACTAAGTAAATTAATGAACACTTGGATAATGCGTTGTGTGTCGCCGAGTATTTTTAGTTCGGGGTCTGTCAGGTTGCGGTATTCAATTTGTTTACGCTCTTTCTGCATGGATAGTAGGTGGACAGCTTCGTCTATACATTGATGAATCGATACAGAAATAAAATCTTTTTGCGACGTTTGGCCTGTGTGAGCGAAAGTAACCAGCGACTGTACGATACGAGTGATGCGATCGGTTTGTGACAGGATCGCTTGCGCAGTTTCTTCTCGACCTTCTTCTTCGCTTTCGTAGCGTAGGTTTTGAGCAAGACAAGCAATGCCAGTGACGGGGTTGCCAATTTCATGTGCAACGCCAGCAGCTAGACGGCCAATAGACGCGAGGCGAGTACTATGCATGAGCTCTTGCTCAAGCATCTGGCGCTCGGTAATATCTTCAATCAGAATCACTTGTCCTTCGGTACGTGACGCGGTGCGTAACCCCGCTCGTGATGGGTTTGATTCCTGTACCGCGGATTTATGGAAACGATACCACTTGTCTTCACCGTGGGTGTTCTTTGTTTGCTGATTCTCATGGGTATCATTACTATTGGCGAAGTCGTAGATCAGTTGCCCCCAAGGTTGAGGTAATTTGTTGACGTTAGAGCCAGTAACATCGTGTCCGTCGATGCCCGTAATATCTGTCATAACGTGGTTCCATAGTAGAATTTCATCGTCCATTCCTAGCGAGCAAATGGCGATAGGAAGCTCTTGTAGTGTATTTCGGTGATATAAGCGTAGCTGATTAACATCGGCAGTAAGACCATGAATATCATCCCCCATTCGGTCGAGGCGATTTTCCATGAGGTTGATGTCAAGCACTTCACCATGTTGTGGTGAGGTGTAAGGGAAGTGTGAATCCATGATTTCGACCGCAACGCTTTGCCCCATTAGTGAAGCAAGGTTTGCCTGTATTCTGGTGCGTAAACGACGTAATGCATAGGGGCGGGATTCAGTCATATCTAACTCTAAAAACTCTAATGCTCTAAGCACTTCTCGCTTAGCGGCACTGTTGCCAATGCTTTCTTCTAGGCCATCAATAAAACCTTGCACCGAAGACACATTAAGGCTGCGTCTAAACGGTCGGCTAAGCTCATCTTCCGCACAGAGTTCTGCGTGGTAATGCTCTTCGTCACTCATTGTGGTAAAACGTGAGACCAGCGCAAAAATAATAAGATTACTGGCGAGGCTTACAATAGTGATGTTTTCCCAATAATAAGCGCCGTAGCCAATACTCAAATCGAAGAATGGCAGGGTGAACGTATTTTGCCCGGTTATCATCGGCGTGATAAAACAGAAGGCCCAGACAATAGTACCGGCGCTGATACCAGCATAAAATCCACGGCGATTAGCCGAAGGGAAGTAATTAATTGCCACGACACCCGGCAAAAATTGCAGTGCTTGGATAAACGTTGCCAACGCGAGATCCACTAACGAGAGTCGATAGTCCAGTAGTCGATAAACGCCATACCCTAATAGTGCAATGGTTAAGATTAAGCCCCGTTGTAGCCAGCGCAGCTGGGCATAAATATCACCCTCTTTCTGTAGTGTGAACAGGGGTAATACCCAGTGGTTGGCAATCATTCGAGAGAGAGAAAGCATCGCAACGATTAGTGCGCCAGAGGCGGCAGAAACGCCACCAATATAAGCAATGATAGTGAGAGCGCTGGATTGTGACGCCATAGGAACCACTAACGTGAAGTACGTTGGGTGGTAGGGGACTTCTAGTTTGAAGCCAGCCCATAAAATCGGGAAGACAGGAATTGCCACAATAAATAATAACAACGGAAATGCCCATGTCACCGTGCGGCTAATTTGCTTGGTCGCCATATTGATATGACTCATATGAAAAATATGCGGCATGACGATACTTGAAGCTAAAAAAACCAATAGCAGTGTATGTGATGAAGATTGCTTAGTTGGACTGTATAAATTTTGCAGATGTTCCGGGTGTTCGGTTAGCCATTGATCTAGCCCTCCGAATCCGCCAAAAACACCGTACACGGCAAATAAGCCAACAGCGAGCATAGCGAGCATTTTAATAACTGATTCAAAAGCCATTGTGGTAATTAAGCTGCTGTACTGTCGGTAGCTTGCGCCAAAAAACATGCAAAAAGAGGCCATTAATAAGCAGTAGAAAAAGGCGGTGATATCTCGTTGCTGTATCCACGCTTTAAAATTAGATGTGCGCAACGAGGTGTTGCTGGTGAGTATTTGTAAGGTATCGGCAATGGCCTGTATTTGAATAACGAGTAATGGCAAGATGGCTAGAAGCATGCACAATGTCGCTAAACTGCCTGCGGTTTGACTGCTATAGCGAAAGACCAATAAATCGGCAATAGAGCGTAGCTGAAAACGCTGACATAATTCTGCTAACGGCGCTTGAATAATGGGAGCGAATAAGAAAAAAGCGCCAATCCCCATATAATACGCTAGTGCCCCATAACCAAACCGGTGAGCTAAATCTATCACACCATAAAATGACCAAGCACTAAAAAAGACCCCAAGAGAGAGAATATAAGTAATAGGGTGGCGAGTAATGTAGGTGGGTATCCAGCGGCGATTGGTTGCATAAGCAATGCCAAATAGAATGCTTAAATACATGACGCCAATAAGAACGATATTGCCGAGTTCAAAGTTCATGATTTTTTAGAAAACCGGTGCATGGAAAAAGCGATAGCAATAATAATGATCCATATAATAAAGGGGCGATACCAAGCGCCGCTGGACGATATAATCCAATTAAATAGCGTGGGGGTGAAAATATACGCCACGAGCAATATTAGTAATAATAAACGATGGTTGGACATGTAAGGTGGCTCGTTATCGAGACGTAAGGCAGCTAGTTTAGCTGCCTTTATCCGTTTTTTTTTATAGTGTGAATATTTCAGGGGTTGCTTAAGTGTTCTGTGGCTGCGTGTAGTTATCTCTCTCATCTAATATAAGTGCGTCATAGATAATACGTCTATCAACGCTTATCTACAATACAGAGAATTTCTATTGTTCAGCTATGATAGATGTCTCTTTGGGGATTTTCTCTCTACCCCAGTGTTGAATTCCCCATGCCAGTAATAATTGAATGTCGGCTGTTGAGCTAATGTGATTCGGAACAGGGTGATGTAAAAAAGTAAATGCTTGGCATAGGTTCTCAAATGCGCTTGTGTTGTTTAAGGCGGCTGCTTTATTTTGTTTGCTCAGTTTTTGCCCTGTTAGCGTGCTGGCAACGGGAATATGCCCGTACTCTGGTAGTGGACGTTGGTTATTAATATTGTCATTAATAGAGTGGGCGTTCTGTAGTATTGTCCATAAATATCGTTGTCGACTGGTGGTCGATAGTAAATCTGCACCGCGTATGATGTGGGTGATACCTTGGTCGATATCGTCAATTGTAACGGCTAGCTGGTAGGCAAATAATCCATCTTTTCGGCGTAAAACAAAGTCGCCGCTGTGTGTTTGTAGGGGTTGTTTTTGCTGTTGTTGAAATAAATCATTAAATGTTTCTATTGATGTTATTTGTTCTTTTTTATTATCGAATATGTCGGTACGCAGGCGCGTAGAGCTTTTTGGCGTGTGTAAATGTTCACTTTTTTTTGTGACGTTTCTGTTGTCTGTCTGCTCTTTTTCGGTTTTTCCGTGGTGCAAACAATGTCCGTCGTAAATGCCATTAAGTGTATTCAATCGTTGACGATTACAGAAACAGGAGTAGCAGTAAGGCGATAACTGCTCGAGTACGCGTTGGTATGTTGTTAAGCGTTCACTTTGTCGCATAACGTCGCCATCCCATTGCAAACCATGAGCGAGCAAGCTGCTTAAAATTATCTCCTGTGCACCATCAATCTCTCTGGGTGGGTCGATATCTTCCATGCGAACTAACCACTGGCCATGGTGGTGTTTGGCATCAAGGTAGCTAGCCAGAGCGGTGACTAAAGAGCCAAAGTGTAAAGGCCCTGATGGGGACGGAGCAAAGCGTCCGATATAAGGTAAGTCTATTTGAGTCTTGAGCATCGCGTTAGTGTAAGTGAAACACGTAATGGATGCGATAAAGTATGGTGTAGCGTTGTGATCAATAAAACAAAAAGTAACAGTGGAGGCGTCTGCTGACAGGGGGCTTGTATGTAGGGAAGGTCGGTGGAAAGGTCGATGAGCTGTCTGTACCAGACTCTAATAATAAACCCGAGTAGCAAACCTGAGTAGCAAACCCTAGTACAAACAACCGTGCTGGTTGTTTGTACTAGGTCGATGAAGGGGCAGTGCTGGCTGTAATTTATGTAGCCTACAGTCCGACTTGTTTTTCTTTGATTTCAGCCAGTGTTTTACAGTCAACGCATTGTGTTGCCGTAGGACGGGCTTCTAGGCGACGAATACCAATCTCTACGCCACATGAATCGCAAAAGCCATAATCATCGGCATCAATATGCTCAATGGTTTTGTCGATTTTTTTGATCAGCTTGCGCTCACGATCACGAGTACGTAGCTCAAGACTAAATTCCTCTTCTTGGCTGGCGCGGTCGGCAGGATCTGGGAAGTTCGATGCTTCATCCTGCATATGGCTCACAGTGCGATCAACCTCTTCCATTAACTCGGTTTTCCATGCAGTCAGTAGGTTTTTAAAATGCTGCAATTGCTCTTCGCCCATGTATTCTTCACCCTTTTTCTCTTTGTAGGGTTCAAAACCATGTAAGGTCAAATTATCATTACTTGTAGGCATCGTAAATTATCTCTTTAAACGCTATATTCTAGATCTATGCTCACTGTACCGCTACAAACAAGACCACCTAGTAAATTGACCGCGCAAACTATCAGATTGTGCACCATAGTGCCAGTCATTTTTTAACAGCATACTATATTAGGGCGCAATAATAGGAAAGCAATAGGGGCTTAGTGGTTTAATTAAGACAAAAACGAGCGTTTATATGATGTTATCTTATTTGGCATCTAGCTCTACATCCGATTCTACAGCAGATATATTTTATGAAGTTTTCCCCTGTATTGCAGTCCGCAAAATTGTTGACACGCTATAAGCGATTTTTGGCTGATATTCGTTTGCCCGATGGCTCTGTGGTGACTATACATTGCCCCAATACTGGTTCAATGAAAAACTGTATTGTAGAAAATAGCCCTTGCTGGTACTCGGTATCGGATAATCCTAAGCGCAAGTACCCTTTTACGTGGGAGATAGCGACTACACCAGCCGGATATTTAGCTGGGGTGAATACGGGGCGTGCCAATGCTTTGGTGAAAGAGGCGATAGAAAACGGTGTTATTGAAGAGCTTGTCGGTTATCGCGAGATACGGTCTGAAGTTAAGTACGGCGATGAAAATAGTCGTATCGATTTTCTGTTAAGCGCTAAGCGTGAAGCCGGTGTAGGGGTAAGTGACAACAAAAATGATAGGCAGGCCGACTGCTATGTTGAAGTAAAAAGCGTCACCTTAGAAATGAGTGATGGTTTAGGCTTGTTTCCTGACTCAGTTAGCGCTCGCGGAGCAAAGCACCTACGCGAACTGATGTTAATGGTGGAGCAGGGGCATCGTGCGGTATTGGTTTTTTGCGTGCAACATACGGGTATAGAGCACGTATCTCCAGCAGACGATATAGATGCTATCTATGGTCAGTTACTGCGAGAGGCGATATCAACAGGGGTTGAAGTACTTGTTTATGGCGCAACGATTAGCAGAGAAGAAATTGTGTTGACGCGACGATTATCGTTGATGTTATAGCGTGTTTTATATGCCCACCGCTTCTGTGTCTTGCAGATAATGTTCTACCCTATATAAATGTAGGGTAATACTAGTGAGAAAAATTACCGCTAGATGACTGAGCAAAATAAGCCAATACGTACGCGTCACTCCTATCATTATGTTGTTAGTAACTGAACATATAGTGCATCCAAATTATATGAATTCAATGATGGGAGGTAAAAATACTTGCTTTGAAAAACGCTTAAGGAGAAAGCTTGGTTGCTTCCGCATCAAGCAACAGTTGCTCTTTAAGTTCGGGGCTTAATTGATTCCAAGGCACATCCATCAAGGCACCTTGCAGTGCATAAAGCATGACTTTGGAAACATGAATGTTACGTTTTTTGATGAGGAGGTAGGTATTCACCGGGCCGGCTGATTTGAGCTCTTCGTAGGTGTTAATGCCAACAGCGCGGAGTATATTAATAGACGCGGCGCCTAAATTTTTCAGTTGCGACAAGTCGCTTGGTACTTTACTCATAATGTTATTGTTATTTTGTCGTGTTGTTTTTATATCATTGCTATTATTTTCTACTGTCGCTCGGTAATTTGCTCATATATTAAGCTTAAGTAGCGATATAAGCGCCGATATATATACTTGGGTACGGTTTGACCGATGACGTATACAAAACTTATCATAATGGTAATTATCACGTTATACCAGAAGTTATAGAGAGTATGATGTGCTTAATCATTGCTTGAGAGTTGTTTATGTCAACATTATCGTTATTGCGTTCTCAGTTACTCGGTTATGCCGACGGGCATGTCATGCCATTAGCGGGGCATACGGGTGTTCACGTTCATCGTGAAATAGTCCAGCCGCTGCAGCAATTGATTAACGATGCAAAGCAAGCAGGGTTTCAGCTTCAGGTAGCGAGTGGCTTTCGCCATTTTGATCGACAGTTACTTATTTGGAACGATAAATGTTCAGGCAAAAGGGCGATACTGGATGATAGCGGTGATGTGATTGATGTGGACTCGCTATCCGCGATTGAAAAAGTGTATGCAATATTACGTTGGTCAGCTTTACCGGGTGCATCTCGCCACCATTGGGGAACTGATATTGATATCTATGATGCTGCCGCTATGCCGAGAGATTATCAGTTACAGCTGCACCCGGATGAATATACAGGTAAAGGTCTTTTTGCTCCAATGATGGATTGGCTGGATAGTTATTTACAGCAAAAAAGCACCCCCGATTTTTTTAGACCTTATTTGCAAGATAAAGGTGGCGTCTCGCCTGAGTTATGGCATTTGAGTTATCGCCCTATTGCCCATCGCTACGAGCAGCAGTATTCTCTAGCATTGTTACACGGTTACCTTTCTTCATTACTGCCAATGGGGAAGGTGACCGCGCAATCATCAAAGGTACATTTAGAAGAGCAGTCGGTCATACTTGAACATCTCTCTACTATTTATCAGCGTTTTATTTACTTATGAAATCTTTAGTGTCGACAGAACAGATTAACAGTGATGATGTTTGGCTATCTCTTCGCGAAGAAGCGGGTATAGCGATTGAGCAACAGCCGCTTATGTCGAGTTATTTTCATGCGAATATTTTAAATCATGACACGTTTGCTTCCGCTATCAGCTTTTTTCTCTCTCATCATTTGGCTAATCAGTATGTGTCGTCGATGATATTACGTGATGTATTTATGCAGGCGATGAAAAGTGACCCTTCTATAGAAGTAAGGATGCTGCAAGATCTTATCGCGCACTTCACTCGTGATCCTACCTGCGAACAATATGTCACACCGTTGTTATATTTTAAAGGCTATCATGCCATTCAAAGTTATCGTATTGCGCATTGGTTGTGGCAACAAAAAAGAACATTGTTTGCTTACTATATGCAAAGCCGTATTGCAGAATTGTTTCATGTGGATATACACCCTGCAGCACAAATAGCCGGGGGGTTGATGGTGGATCATGCGACGGGTGTGGTGATTGGTGAAACGACCATTATCGAAGAAAACGTATCGATGTTGCATGCGGTGACGTTGGGAGGAAGTGGTGCAACGATAGGCAAGCGCCACCCGACTATTGGTCGTGGCGTATTGTTAAGTGCCGGAGCCAAAGTGCTTGGTGGTATTAATATTGGAGAGGGCACCAGTGTTGGTGCCGGCAGTGTTGTGCTGGAAAGTATGCCGAAAAATTGCACCGTGGTGGGGGTGCCAGCAAGAGTTGTTGGTCGATCTGCGTCAGCGATGCCTTCATTAGACATGAATCATAATCAGTAAACGGCTAATAAGCTGGAAAATACTATGTCAGAAGAGTCTGAAAAAAAATTCGATATTATTTTTACCGGTAACATTTCAGGTGGTGCAGACCTGTCTGCAGTAAAAGAAAAGGCAGCACACTTATTTCGTCTCAATGATACAAAGTTAGCTGCGCTGTTCTGCGGCAAGCGAACAATACTAAAGAAAAATATCGATAATACTGCTGCGCAAAAATATCAAAAAGTATTAAATGGTATTGGCATGATTACCGTGCTGCAAGTGCATGGTGCTGCGCAAATTAAAAAGCCATCTGAACCGACTCAAACACAACTTACTCCCACGACAATAGCTCCTTCTGCAGTCCCTTCTGTATCGGCATCGAGGCAAGACTGGGATGTGCTTCCTGCAGGTGAGTTAGGCCAATCAGCTAGTGGAGACTCGTCTTCGTCCGAGCAAGATAATTCTGTGCAGGCTAAGGAGGGTGACTGGGCAATAGAACAGCCGGGTGCTCAATTATCTGAACCGTCAGAAGATATTCAAAGTGATATCGTATTGCCCAACATAACAGTCGCTCCGCCCGCATCCGATTTACTTAATGATGATGAAAAAGAGGGCGTGTTAACACCGCTTGAGCTACCTGCGATAGCAGATATCAGTGTTGCATCCACAGGAGATGATTTACTTTCTAAAGAAGAAAAAACAGAGTGGGTTGAGTTACCTATGGAGTTGGGTCATATTAAAGTGAAAGCGGACGGAGGTGATTTGCTAGCCGATCATGAAAAAACCATTTTTGCTGAAAAAGTAATCAATACTGACAGTATCCATCTCAAAGATACTTGACCATTGTCTTGAATCAATAGGGAATAGCATAAAGCCCCTATTTTAATGGTCTATACTGTATGCGTTATGATTACTCTTAAGAGAAAACTACACCCGTAGATAGTGAACAAAGCACGCGTAACTAAAAACATAGAAACATAAATAGCAAATCAATTAATAAAAAGGTGCTCAATGGAAAACAAATATTGGTCTTTAGTGACTCGGTTTTTTAAATCAGAACCAGCCAGCGGCATTTTACTTATGTTCGCTGCTGTATTGGCGATGATTTTTGCGAATACGTTTTTATCCACTTATTATGAGGCGTTTTTGTCTACACCATTACAAATTAGTGTAGGCAGTGCCGGTATTGATAAACCCTTACTCCTCTGGATTAATGACGGCTTAATGGCAATTTTCTTTTTCTTGGTGGGCTTGGAATTAAAGCGTGAGTTGATTGAAGGAGAGTTGTCAGATAAACGTAATATTATTCTGCCGGGTATTGGTGCGATTGGTGGTATGGCAGTGCCTGCATTAGTGTACCTTTATTTCAATTATGATGATCCTGTTGCTGTACAAGGCTGGGCTATTCCTGCTGCAACCGATATTGCATTTGCCTTAGGTGTGCTGAGTTTGCTGGGTTCTCGTGTACCCACTTCGATTAAAATCTTTCTAACGTCACTGGCCATATTTGATGATATCGGCGCGATCATTATTATTGCCGCCTTCTATACGTCGGAAATATCGTTTACGGCATTAATCGTTGTAGCTTGTTTTGTACCAGTGCTTGCCATACTTAATCGATGCAATGTTGTCTCAAGAATGCCTTACATGTTGATCGGTTTGGTGATTTGGGTAGCGACCTTAAAATCAGGTGTGCATGCAACGTTAGCAGGCGTGGTACTGGCGATGTTTATTCCTATGCGCTGCACTAAAAACCCTGAAATTTCCCCGGTTCTTAGTCTAGAGCATACTTTACATACGCTGGTTGCGTTCTTTGTGCTGCCTGTGTTTGCTTTTGCTAATGCTGGTATCAATTTCAGTGGCATGGGAGCTGATCAGTTATTACATGATGTCCCCGTCGGAATTGCCTTAGGTTTGTTCGTGGGTAAGCAAGTGGGAATCTTTGGCTTGTGTTGGTTGTTTATTAAGTTGAATATTGCCAAATTACCTAATGGCATGAATTGGGGTAGCTTGTATGGTACGTCGGCGTTATGCGGTATTGGCTTTACTATGAGCTTATTTATTGGGTCGCTCGCTTTCGGTGGCGCGGAAAAAATGTTTGATGAGCGAATAGGTATTATTGTTGGTTCGTTACTGTCGGGTATTTGTGGCTATCTTATTCTTAACGCATCGCTCGCGAAGAATGCACCGTTAAAAAATAACAATTAGTATCGTCAGTACAATGTACTGGATTGCACGTCGTTGCAATTCAGTACTGTTTTTTCCTTTCCTCTCATCCCCTTTGCTCCCCAACTCTCCCGCTAAGTTACTGCTACGCAGTATTTATACAAGCTCCATCATCGTCGCCACACTGTCGCTAAATTGATAAAGATCAGTGCCTGTTTCTTTGTTCAATTGCTGATCTAGCTGGTGATCTAATTGCTGAGCAACAGCTTCAATCATTTGCGCGTAATGGCTTTGTTGGTGATTGCCACTATCTAAAATACCTTTCAATACTTGCTGGGTATAATCACCTATTTTTTCAAAAACGCTGTGTAAATCTGCAGCCGGAGAAAAAGTGCTAGGTGCTACTTCGTCATAAATAGCGGCAACCTCATAACTTTCGGTTTGCTTTAGCTGTAACGCGTACGATGTGATCTCGGTACTATCATAATCCATTGCTAAAGCGGCTTCATAAGCTTCGCCAGTGTCGCCGTTATAAAATTGCTCTGATAACGACATGACTTGTTGCATCAAATCGTTAATAGCTTCAATCTCTCCGTCGTCTAGCTCACCGTCAATCGCGAAAGAAAATTGCTGCTGTTGATTTCCTTGAGTGATACTCAGGCCTTGGTTTCCATCTGTATTATTATACGCCGACACACTGGATGCGCGGCTGGCATTAATCGTTACTGTATCGCCATCGGCAGTGGTGAGGTTAAAGCTGAACTCTTTTGTCTCGGCGTATTCAGCTGCATATTCCCTGACTTCATCTATCTTTTCTAGTGAGTTTAATAGTGTAAGGATTTTGGCATCTGGTGATCCACTTAACTCGTCCATTAGATTATTAATGGGGCTAGTCAAAGAGCTGTTCAGTGAGGGGGATTGCTTGCTTGTTGCAGGTGCGCTCTGTTGTGCGCTTGCATCAACGGGGGTTGCTGTTGCTTGTTGAGCTACCGCTGTGGGCTCCATTTTTGCTTCGCCTAAATAGCTATGGCGCAAATCATTAATGCCATCTGCTACCTGTTGGTAAAGCAGGGATATAGAGTTGTCAACGGCATCATTGAGCGAGTCTTGCTCGCCTAAAATAGCTCTTGCTTCATCATACCCTTGAGTAAACCCTGCTAAGCCTTGTTGTAATAAAGTGTCTAGTGTTTCAAGGCTGGCTCCCGCGGCTTGTTCGCTAGCGATTCGTTGTTCTATAAAACTCAATATATTTCGTGCGCCATCTAATAGTGCGGGTGGCTCGTTGACCGCAGAGCTGGCTGTAATGGTGGTAGTAGAGCTGGAGCTAGACGTATAACTGCTGTGATTGTTGCTAATGCTATATTGAGATTTTGCGCTATAAGTTAACGATGTTTGTTGATCTTGAGTACCAATACTGAGTAAATACGCCGACGATTGTCGATGCTGGCTAGGTGAATCTTCTGGTTTATTAGCCGGTACGGCTGTTTCTGCAGAGGGTAATGTATTGCCTTCTAAGGCTTTCTGATCGCTTAATAGTTGAGACTGAGTGTTAACCGAAGCGCTAGATAATGTAGGTGTGCCGTTATTTATATGCATGGTAATAGAGCTTTTTTGAGTTCGATATAATGCTATCGGCTACGCAGTACAATTCTCTAGTATCGTTTGCTTATGAAAAACAGTGCTTCTTATAAGGGTAAAGGGCAGCTCTACGTTATGATGAGCTATTATTGTGGAGATTATTCACTCTGTAGAGTTGAGAGAGACCAATATGGAAAATTATTTACTATTTGTGATTGTTGCTTCCGTTACCATTCTGAGCCCCGGCCCAGGTGTGTTACTCACGTTAAGCAATGCAATTCGTTATGGTGCTATGGGTAGTATTGGCGGTATCGTAGGAATTGCGTTGGGCAGCTTTATTGTTGCGGGTGTATCGGCAACGAGCTTGGGTGTTCTTTTGGCGACATCGACTGTGGCTTTTACAGTAATGAAATATATTGGTGCAGCGTACTTAATTTATATGGGAATAAAACTTTGGCGTTCGCCAGTGGTCACTTTAGGTAATAGTGTTGTCACCACAAAAAGTACCGTACGGCAGTTTGTCGAAGGCTTTACGATGCAACTGACTAACCCCAAAGCGGTTTTCTTTTTTATGTCGATTTTTCCACAGTTTGTTAATTTTGAGCGTGAAGGTACACAACAATTCCTCCTCCTTGTTACGACGTATAGTGTGCTTATTGTTGTGATCCATCTAACGTATGCCTATCTTGCCAAGTCCATGCGCTTTTGGTTGTCATCAGAAAAAGGGGGGCGTTTAGTTAATCGTATTGGTGGCGGGACTTTTGTATTCTTCGGCATCGGCTTAGCGTCGGCTAGCCGTTAAGTTTTTGAATCGATACTTGAATTCAGCAATCATTAAATGTTTTTTTAAATAGAATTGCGCGTTAAAATTGTGTGTGGCAGGTGGTCGAAACCACCTGCTTGTTGAAAGCTACGCGGCTTTTACTTTTGACGTTTTGTGTTCGAGAGTTGATGTGTTGTTACCGTTAATAGCAATAGACTTTGGCTTCATCGCTTCGGGTATTTCTCTAACCAAGGTGATGTTCAGCAAGCCGTCTGCTAATTGCGCTTCGGTCACTTCAACATGATCTGCCAAGGTAAACTTACGTTCGAAAGCGCGTCGCGCAATCCCTTGATGTAGGTAGTTGCGATCATCTTCTTGTTCTTGATTACCACGTACCGTCAATACGCCGTTTTCGGTTTCTATTTCGATATCGTTCTCTTTAAACCCTGCTACCGCTAGAGTAATGCCGTAACGGTTTTCTTCAAGCGCTTCGATGTTGTAAGGGGGATAGCCTCCAGTGGTTTTTTCAGTTTGAAACGCGGCATCTAAAAGCGAGCCAAAGCGATCAAAGCCAACACTGGAACGGTAAAGGGGAGTTAGGTCTATTCTAGTCATTTGTATATCCTCAAGTTATAAGCAATATCATTGATAGTGATGGAATTCTCTTAGAGGCATCCCGCAAGCAAGTAGAATCGGCTACTTAGCTCTTTCATTGATTTAAGGTCGGTTTTTTTATTTTCAAGCGCTAAAAATTGTTTTTTGATTTTGTTTTTTCTTTATGTTTCTATACTTTTACATTTTGAGAAGTATATATCACTGTTTCATTGTTTTTTTAGTGGTTTTTATTCTCTGTTTTTTTGATTTTCATTCTGTTTTTACTTTTTCGCGGCAACAGTGAATGTGATGCTAGTAATTGGTTTCTAGTGACAGTGTTTATCAAGCACATGTTTCTCAAGCTCATGTTTGCCAAGCTCAGAAATTTTTAGCTATTTATTATCGAGGTGATTCATGTTGTCTAATTCTGTTGATACATCTACAGACGTCCGTATTGAAAAAGATTTATTAGGTGAAGCAGAAATTCCTACGCAGGCACTCTACGGCATTCAAACATGGCGGGCGACGCAAAACTTTAATCTAACGGGCGTCCCGCTCAATCATTTCCCTAAGTTCGTTCGTGCTTTAGCTATGGTGAAGTTAGCTGCAGCAAAAGCAAACGCAGGCTTAGGTAATCTCTCCCAAGAAAAAGCGGAAGTGATTCTTCGTGCTTGTGAAGACATTATTAATGACAAGCATCATGATGCTTTTATTGTTGATATGATTCAAGGAGGAGCAGGTACATCCACTAATATGAATGCCAATGAAGTGATAGCTAATATTGCGCTACAGTATATGGATGAACCTTTAGGTAACTATAAAGCCTTACACCCAAACAACGATGTGAATCTATCCCAGTCAACAAATGATGCTTATCCTACTGCGGTTCGTTTAGGTATTTTGTTGAGCCACGGGGAACTGGTTGATGCACTAAAATCGCTGAAAAATGCATTCTCTCGTAAAGCGGAAGAATTTAAAGATGTGATTAAAATGGGGCGTACGCAATTACAAGATGCCGTGCCTATGACCTTGGGGCAAGAGTTTGCTTCATGGGCGACTAACTTAGAAGAAGACGTATTATTGATCTCCAGTTTATCAGATAAGATGTTGGAAATTAATTTAGGCGGTACTGCAATTGGTACCGGCATTAATGCCGATCCACGTTATGGTAAAAAAGCGATTGCAGAACTTGCCAAATTATCAGGTTTTAACTTTGTGCAAGCGACAGATTTGGTCGAGGCCAGTTCTGACATGGGCGCCTTCGTTTTATTTTCGAGTTTGTTAAAACGCTTAGCGATTAAATTATCGAAAATATCTAACGATTTACGTTTGCTTAGTATGGGGCCAAGAGCCGGACTAAATGAAATTAATCTTCCTGCGCAACAACCGGGAAGTTCTATTATGCCTGGAAAAATTAATCCAGTTATTCCCGAAGCAATGAGTCAGGTGGCTTATCAAGTCATGGGAAGTGACGTTACTATAAGTATGGCGGCGGAAGCAGGGCAGTTGCAGTTAAATGCAATGGAGCCATTGATTACCTACAATACGCTAGAGTCTATCCGTTTAATGACTCGCGCAATGACTATGTTGGAAACCCGCTGTGTTGATGGTATTACAGCTAATGCGGAACATTGCCGTAGTATGGTAGAAAACAGTATTGGTATTATTACCGCACTTAATCCGTTTATAGGCTACGAAAACTCATCACGTATTGCGAAACAAGCCTTAGCCGAAAATCGCAGTATTGTTGAGTTGGTTGAGAGCGAAGGGCTACTTAAGCGAGATCAATTGGATGTGATTCTAGACCCTAAAAACATGTTTGTGACACAAGTATAAAATTTTCACTTCAACCATTTAAAGTAAAACTTTGAATGGTTGGAGTACTAGTGTTCCTTAAAAATGACTATCCTAAAACACTCTTCAAAATAGTGTGGTGTTGTTCTGCTCGTAAACGAGGCCCGTATTGGCTAACTACCTGAGCGGATGCTGCGCTTGCGAGTTCGCCAGCTTGAGTGTAGTTGTAACCATGAGTGATGGCATATAAAAAGGCGCCAGCAAACATATCGCCTGCACCATTAGAGTCAACGGCGGTAACACTGTTTGCGGCAATTTTAATTAACGCTGCCCCGTCATAGATTATTGCGCCCTTATCACCTAGTGTGATGGCAAATTCCTTAGCGTATTGCTTAAGCCCTTCAATAGCATCGTTCAATGTTTCTGTTTGGGTGAAGCCCATGGCTTCATCTTGGTTGCAGAAAAGTAGATCGACTTTATCCCCAATCATTTCTTTTAATCCGTCACCAAAAAATTGCACCATGGCAGGGTCAGATAAAGTGAATGCGGTTTTAATATTGTTTGCCTGTGCTTGTTTGCGTAGCTCAATAGCGGCGGCTTTACCTGTTTCAGAGGTGACTAGGTAACCCTCTATATAGGCGTATTGCGATTGCTTTAATGCTTCTATATTTAATTCGTTAACCGAAATAGTTTCACTTATACCTAAAAAGGTATTCATGGTGCGCTCTGCATCGGGAGTGATCATCACAAGGCATTTGCCGGTAATGCCATTTTCTTTTTCAGTATTGGTCGTATCGACACCGGCTTCTTGCATATCATTAAGGTAAAAACAGCCGTTTTCATCATCGGCTACTTTACATGAGTAAAAGTTTTTTGCCCCAAAATAGCTTGCGCCAATAATTGTATTGGCCGCTGAGCCACCGCTAGCACGAGTCGATGTGGTTAAGTGATCTGACAGCAGGCCAATAAGCTCGGTTTGACGAGCTTCGTCCACAAGGGTCATGACGCCTTTTTCTATGTTGAATGTGGCTAAATCGTTGTCGTTAACTTCTATTTCGGTGTCGACAAGCGCCGCACCTATACCGTATATATGGTAAGTAGACATAGTTGATCCTTATGGGGTGGTAAGATGATAGTGAAAACAAAGTGTTCACGAATACATTTATCGTGAGTTAGTTAGAAAGCTATTATCCTGTGTGAGCAGGTAAAGTAAAGCTGGAGTGGTACAGGAATTCACGGTCAAGCTAACTAAAGGCCAACTTCCGGTGTGAAATCCGTATAATATGCTCCATCTATTTATGAGTATTTCTATGTTACCCTTGCTAATTCCTCGTGCTGCGGTTAAAAAATCGCCCTCTCGTCGTAAACCTGCAGCGCGCTTATCGCGGTCTCGTGCAAGTCGCAAAAAGCAGAAAGGCTGGCGCCGTCTACTGTTCTTAGTGCCGCCGCTTCGTTTTTGGATAAAATTAGCTCTTTTTTTAACGGTCGCTTTTATTTGCTGGTTGGTGTTTCTTGATTATCAAGTACGTGCAAAATTCGATGGTAAAAAATGGGCTATTCCAGCGCGGGTATATGCTCGCCCATTAGAAATTTACGAAGGCTTATTGTTAAAGCCTGAAGAGCTTGAGCGTGAATTACGCAGTGTAGGTTATCGTCATGTGAAAAGCGTATATGAAGCGGGGCAGTTTTCTTCTAAAACAGTTTCGGGCAACTCGGTCTATACCATTATTACTCGCGATTTTACCTTTCCAGATAAGGTGGAGAATTCTGCTCGCTATCAAGTCCGTTTGCATACCCAAGGTGCTTTTAGTAAGGTCGCGGCGGTGAGCGGTGCTGACGATGATTTTATTGCTCGTATCGAACCACAAGAAATAGGCAGCATTTACCCCCGCCATGGTGAAGATCGCATTTTGGTGCAATTAGATAATACGCCCCCTTTGTTAGGGCAAGCATTGATAGCGGTTGAAGATAAAGATTTTGCTAATCATTATGGTATTTCTTTTCGCGGAATCGCTCGCGCGATGTTGGTTAACATTAAAGCGGGGCGTTTTGTGCAAGGCGGGAGTACTTTGACCCAGCAGTTGGTCAAAAACTTTTATCTCACTCAAGCCAAAAGCCTATGGCGAAAAATGCAAGAAGCCTTGATGGCACCGTTGTTAGAGTTGCATTACAGTAAAGCAGAAATATTAGAGGCCTATATTAATGAGGTGTATTTAGGCCAAAGCGGTCCGCGAGGTATTCACGGTTTTGGTTTGGCATCTACCCACTATTTTAACCGTTCGTTAGCGACATTAAAGCCGCATCAAATAGCGCTACTGGTAGGCACGGTCAAAGGTGCTTCTTATTACAATCCTTGGCGTCATCCTGAACGGGCGAAAAATCGACGTGATACAGTCCTGCAATTAATGGCAGATAATAATTTAATTAGTCAGACAGAATATAAAAAGTATACTGCTATGCCACTCGGCGTGGTCAAAAAAACAGCGCTGCGTTTAGGGAATTACCCTGCTTTTTTAGATGTAGTGAAGCGTCAGTTGCGAACAGATTATCAAGAAGAAGATTTGCAAAGTGAAGGCTTACGTATATTCACAACCATGTCGCCTAATGTACAAGAGCTAACAGAGAAATCGCTGTCATCACGGCTGGCGCAGCATAATAAAAAATCGACCAAAAATAACCTGCAAGCAGCCGCGGTAGTGACAGCGGTAGGGAGCGGAGAAGTTTTAGCTTTAGTGGGGGATCGCAATCCTCGTTATAGTGGATTTAATCGCGCAGTGGATATGCAGCGCGCGATTGGTTCTTTGGTGAAGCCTTTCGTGTTTTTAACGGCCTTGTCGCAACCGCAAAAATATACCTTGAGTACATTAGTGGACGATGAACCAGTGACTATTCCTCTGGCGGGAGGGAAAAAATGGCAACCACAAAACTTCGATAAAAAATCTCATGGCAATATTCCGCTCTATCAAGCGCTCGCCTTTTCATACAATCAATCAACCGCGCGTTTAGGTATGGATGTTGGGTTAAGTAAAGTGATTGATACCCTATCCGAAGCGGGGGTAGAGCGACCCATCAAAAAGCTACCTTCATTATTGCTGGGCTCGCTGGATCTATCGCCATTAGAGCTAAGTCACCTTTATCACACCTTAGCCGCTGACGGAGTGTATACGCCGTTACGAGCGATTCGTGATGTGTTAGATGCTAATAATCAGCGATTAAATCGTTATCCGTTAAAAAGTGAGCCTAGGATAGCTTCTGAAACGACCTACTTAATGCATTATAATTTACAAGCTGCGATGCGCATTGGCACAGGGCGCCGAGCGTATCAGCAATTACCGGATCAGCTCGTTGTGGCAGGGAAAACAGGAACAACTAATCGTCAACGGGATAGCTGGTTTGCGGGTTATAGTGCAGATCATTTAGGGGTAGTGTGGGTGGGTAACGACGACAACACTCCGACGCCTTATACGGGTAGTTCTGGTGCATTACCCATATGGACTGATATTTTTAAACGTTTATCGACTCGAAGTATCAGCCATAATCAGCCTGACAATATTGCTTACTACTGGGCTGATAATCGTGATGGTTTATTGAGTGCAGAAGGTTGTGATAATACAGTGCTAGTACCTTACATTAGAGGTTCTCAGCCTGAGCAAAGCGATAATTGCCAGCTAATAGAAAAGCCGGTGAGTCGCTGGTTTAAAAAATGGTTTGGTGGGCAACCTGATGATATTGATCAATATAATAACCACATGCAAGGGGAAGGTAATTAATGCAAGCCGAAACAATACAGTTAACGAGTGACCTATGCCGCGGCTCATCTAAGCGAGTAATGGCTGTATTCATTACCGTTCTCTTATCATCCTGTGCATCACCGCCTAAAGAGGTGATCATACGAGATGCCGCTAGCGATAAAAACCCGAAAGTTAATGAAGTAAATGCCACTGCTATAGAAAGTAAAAAAGGCGCGCCTTCTCGTGAGTCAATCGCCTTAGAAGTACAGCCTGTTTATTCTGCAAGCGTTCGCCAACGATCACCATTACAGAAAAAAATACTGGCGTCAGCGCAAGATAAGCTGTCCAGTAATGATCCGCAAGGTGCTATTGTATTAGCAGAAAAAGGCTTGCGTATTGATCGTAAAGATCCGCAGTTTTATATTGTATTGGCGGATGCTTATGAACGTTTGGATGATAAAAAGCAATCGACTTACTTTGCCCAGCAAGGCTTACGTTATGCGCAAAAAGATAGCCCAGATTACCGAAATTTACAGCGCTGGTTGCCTTGATAATAGCTTTAAAATCTCAGGTTAAAAACGCTTTGAGCATACAGTGTTTTAGCAGTCTGCATAGTTATCGACTATAAAACGCGGGTTACACACCACAAAAAATATCAGGTCAGTGTCACCAGTATTGCGAATCATTTGTGGGCAGTCTTCGGGAATGATGACAACGTCGTTGGCTTGTACTAATGTCTCTGGTAGGTCGCCGACGGTGACTACTCCTTCTCCGCTGACAATGATGTAACGCTCGATCGTGTGGCTGAGTTTATGTAAACGTGTGGCCGTGTTGGGTGACAGTCGTGCGCGGGCGATAGAGACGCTTTCATCTTTTTCGGTGTTCGAAACCTCTAAAATATAGCAGCCTTCTTCGAAAAAATATTCGTCGGCTTCGTTGTTATGAATGATGAGTGGCGTTTGCATCGTTTATTCCTATCAATTTTATTATGTTGTCGTGTGAATGGGGCAGTTATTTTTTGGGTCGCCCCACTCACACCAAGAACCATCGTAAACCGCAATGTTTTTTATTCCGACTATATGCGCAGCCAATGCGATAACACAGGCAGTGATGCCACTACCACAACTGGTGTATAGCGGTTGATTCATATCTGCTCTGTGCTCAACTAATTCTTTAAGTTCGTCTGATGTTTTGTATTTCCCATCTTGTAATAAAAGCGTAAAAGGTAAGCTTTTTGAAGAAGGGATGTGGCCGCTAATTAGTCGAACCTGAAAAAGCCTAAACCAGCAACATATGTTCTTGATAGTGTCGGATGCTTTTCACCCAACTGATGATTTCGCGTAGCACTCTGACCACTTTTGGGGGAGAAAAAAATAGTCTC